>Ga0209780_1002612_pt1 | contig 12912 bp, 7 predicted proteins | sample WorMetexBAHAMAS2_FD_187384 | JGI IMG/M metagenome (GOLD analysis project Ga0209780, IMG submission 187384) | Marine gutless worms symbiont microbial communities from Max Planck institute for Marine Microbiology, Germany - Inanidrilus exumae... | ecosystem: Host-associated > Annelida > Digestive... | reverse complement strand
TGGGTAGAGATGGCTCTCCACCCTTGACCTTTTGTCTCTGATATAGCCATATTTGTGCTGAAAGGGGACGTTAAACTCCAACTAACTAACTAACTAACTCTCCCCATTGATGTTCACTTGACATCTGAAGGCCCACCTGTTCGGCTGATCGACAGTGCGTCTGAGGACCATTTATGACGCGATCTACAAATGTATTGATCACCATCATCGTCATCATCATGAACCACCAGAGTAATCTTCTCGGTGAAATAGCCACTAGCCGCTACTGATGACCTGGCTAGATGTTGGAGGTCAAAGGTTAAGGTTACACCTTGGTTCAAGTATCATGTGGTTCTTCAAGTTGTTTTGTCCATTTTTACAACTGTTATGTAGTTCTGTGAAGAGTGAGTGCATGGTCTGATTGGTGTGGCTGAACAGAAGGCTGTGAAAGGTCGGTGAAAGGTCAATCGTTGACACCATGTGGCACTCGGCTGACCCAGTCACAGTCTCGACGTCGAGATCATAGAACTGTGGACAACAGAGCTGCAGCGTCTACTCCTGCACAGACCAGGTACGTGAGATGTTGTATGATGACTGATGAGTAAGTATATATATATATATATGTGCAGAGACTCACCATTATCTTTCTCAACACCATCTGAACACATCTCTGTTGGATGTATCCTCATGTGTCGCTGCTACCTTCATCATGTCTTTCCATGTTGTAGGCGCTGGCGTAATAATTTAAATGAGCCTCTCGATCCCTATCCCTTTGGGGTGGCTGCTGAACAAAAAGGCGGCCAGGGTTGAGGTTAATATATTGCTGGCCTTCCTTCACTGGGTAGGGATAGCGCTCCACCCTTGAACTTTTGTCTCTGATATAGCCATATTTGTGCTGAAAGGGGACGTTAAACTCCAACTAACTAACTACCTTCATCATGTGTTTCTGTGTCACAATAAGATGTTAGATGGTGTAACTTGAGAGGCAGTATTGGTCACAGGTTACAGATGATGCACTGTCTTCCCTGCAGGGTTGACGTGATGTATGTCTGTGATATTTACCAACTCTAAGCGGTACAGAAATGGTGTAAGTAACACTGTAGATTAGAACTCTGGTGTCTTCTCCCTAAACAAATGCATTAGTTGCTTGCACGATGTGAAACTTCCTGCTTCAGAATCCTCCAATTCTTACTCGTATAATGGCCATAAAACATTTGTTAGCTCGACTCTTCTGAGTGGACATAATAAAGTGGGTCGCAAATGTCTGTGTGTATGTACGTATGTCCGTCCGTTCGTCCACAAAAACTTTCTTTGATTTCAGTTAAATTCAGTATGTACATAGAGGTCGATCAGTGATGCATGATGGTATGCAGTATGACCTGATCCAAGGTCAAGGTCACGAGCTTTTCAGAATTTGAAATCCATATTCAAACGCTATCTCCTCCGCTATTTACAATTGGAGCTGGTAACTGACCACTGATTCTTAAACAAAGGCACAATATCTAAATTTGATCAGGCCGGATTTTTTTATATTTGTCCTAGTTTTTGTGTCACGTGACTTTGAACTTGGTAGAAACGTCGCAACTTTTGAAGAGTCGACCATCAGTCCCGTACGGGGCTAATTTTTGTTACTGTTTTTACCTCCATTTCTCGTTTCTTCCTTTGACCCAGTGCCATCCTGGAATCCCTAAACCAATTAGCACCACGATTTGTACGTGTGATTACGTCATGGACGGTTGTAGGGGTGAAAAGAAGTCTACACTGACAGTGTCAGTTGGGTCCAGCGTACAAGAGACGAGAGACAGCAGTGCTGGCAAGGAGATGACCCTGGCTACATCTGGTCCTGTCGTTAATTACCAGCCGACTGTCAGCAGTTCACCGTCCAAGCACCTGTCACCGGCCGATGGCACTAATGAGGAATGGGAGACGGCATCTGAGGGTAGTGATGGCGGCCTGCATCCACGCAGACAGACCACACACAAAGATTCTGTGAAGTTGTCATCCGCTGATCCTTTGAAGCCAGACACCGGCAGTGTTCCAGTCCTCGGCATCACGACCCGTCGCAGTCCTTGTACTAGCGGAGTGCCGTCGCTTGTGGCACTGAGTGACCTGGAACACGGCTGGAAAGATACGAGTTTGTATCCGTGTCATCCGGACGTCGACAGCTCAGCAACACATCATGATCCGTCGGTGATCGGCTTGTCGACGATGAACACTGACTGTGCCGATGTAGCCATTAATCAGTCCACGTCACCGAGTCTCACACCAGGCTCACGGCTGTTTCCGACATCTGTCAGTGACCCAGGCACAAAACTACCAAGCAGTCAAGATTCTTTTACCAGGTTTAACTCCACACATTGATATTTCCACATCGTTACTTATATTCTTCTCTGCGTACATTAATAGTTTGTATTATTACTATGCTGAACTTGTTTTTCGAGTGCTTATTACGCTGTTGGTTCAGCATCTGACCACCTGTTCTTGTCATCTCCAAAGGTTCCGGGTTGTGAGATCTGACCGCCCCGCGCGAGTTGGTTCTACAGTGTTACTTACACCACGCTTACAGTTCTTGCTGTGTACTTACAGTTGCAGACAAGCGTCCATGGAGCAGACGACGACGTCTGAAGGAGCGTCTGACAATGCAGGTCTTAAATTTATTGCTATTAATAATAATTATGAATAACAGTTGCATTGTGACTTAAGTTATATTCACATTAATTGTAAGTTTTGTCATGAACAATGAACATTGCATAGTTTGCGACAAGATGTTTATTTAATTTGCACCACAGTGACCTTGAAAGATTGATTGACCCATACAAGGAAAGACAAGAACTCATCAGGAGATGAGATAGCAAAAGTGAACTTTTTACGATGATATTGCACACATACTTAAAGTACCAAAAAAGAGAACGTACTTTGTTTAACACAAAGCTAGACGACAGCTAGGCAAGTACTGCGCATTAACTCTTGGATTTATGAATCTGCTACAGAATTTCCACCTTGCAGTTACAGAATATTTATACCATGAGCGTCGCGCGGTCCCTCTGCAGAAGTTTACTATTGGACATAGTAATTGTAAATTGTCTGTAGTTATGGCTTTGTCAACCACTTCTATGCAATGTGCCCCGGAAACTACCAAATTCGGTAAAGTAGCGCAAAATAAGGGTCATTTCGCCATTCAAGGTCATTCAAGGTCACCGATTTGGGTACTAATCGAAAGCTCATATACAGCTTCCTATATCAAGACGATAGCTAGGCAGGTACTGCACATTAAATCGGGAATTAATGAATCTGCTAGGAATTTATACCATGGACGTCGCGCGGTCCCTCTGCAGATGTTTACTACTAGACATAGTAATCGTAAATTGTCCATAGTTATGGCTTTGTCAACCACTTTTATGCAGTGCACCCCGGAAAATACCAAATTCGGTAAAATAATGCCAAATGGGGGCCATTTCGCCGTTCAAGGTCATTCAAGGTCACCGATTTTGGTACCAATTGAAAGCTTATATAGGCCCTGATTAATACTAACTTACCTGCTATCTTGCACTGTTTGCGAGATATAGCCTTCGAAATGTCAAAAATCGCTATATTTGGCTACCCTTCTTGCGTTTAAACCCTCCGACGGTTGGGTTCCCCTTGGACGATCTGCGTAAAATTTTCAGTGAATGTCAATGGATGGCCAAGGTACTAAATGGCATAGAAACATTGCGGAAAATTTCAACCTGCTGAGTAGGGTGCACAAACGTTACAGACGACAGACGGACGGGCGATAGCATATAGTGAACATGAACGTGAGTTTACATTTGCTAAAAACTGAAGTACTGTGGACATATGCAATGATTACAAGAGGAATTGTTAGATGAAGATAAATTGGAAAGAACGGTGCTAGGAACATGGCTCAGAGGAAGACTAAAAACATCATGGAGAGAACATTATTACATGGACTGGGTTGACAATGGCAGAGGTGATCAAATGTGCCTAAGATCGTGATTCGTGGAGAAGAGCTATCCACAATGTAACCAAACTTTGAAAAGAAGTCGGTTGAAGACGAGACAAGAATGTACAATGACTGGTTTGTTGGTCTGGGTGTACTGTGTTGGGTGCTTTCAGTATCAGATGTTGCCTTCATAAATCAGTTTCACACCAAAATACCAATGTCCTCACTGAATTTTTACTTGCTTCTAGGCCCACCTCTGTGGGTGCTCTGTTGACATTCCCTTCATGCAGGTGTGAACTCCTTGAGTGCATTTTCGTTGCTGAATGTGCAGGTGACAGCGTGTGGCCCACGTTGTTGGTGGGGATGCGGGGAGAAAACACGGCTACGGAGTCTGGTGGTACAGTCCAATCTGCCAGTCACAGACTGAGTGATGCTGACCTCCAGCTGAATGGTGCGAGTTCAAGACTGAATGACAGTGGCATTGAGCTGGTTAGCAGTGCCAGTTCATCATCAGCAAGTGTCAGTTGGCTTGCTCAGGTATCATCGTTTTGAGCTGGCTTGCTCAGGTAGTATCATCATTGTCAGCTGACTTGCTCTGGTATCATCATTGTCACACAACTTACAACATTGCCATACCCTACTGAGCATGTTGTTATATTTCTCCTGCTTTACGTTATCTCTTTTGGGTTGTCAAAGTGACCACATTAAACTGAAGGACCAGTGATGAGTCCACCAACAATTGTGATTATCGTTGCCATGGAACATTTGGATTCAGTCATCAAACATCACCTGTGACATGTTGAGCTAACTTAGCCATGCGTTGTTCTGCTGCCAGTTAAGGGTTTAGCAGTCCGTTGATATTTTGGCAGTCAACAAATTAACAGACTGCTCCTGTTTATAGTTTTGCACGATTTGTATATAAATATTTTGCATAAGTCAGTTGGAGTTTAACGTCCCCTTTCAGCACAAATATGGCTATATCAGGTCAGGGGTGGAGAGCTATCCCTACCCAGTGAAAGAAAGCCAGTGATATATTAACCTCAACCCTGGCCGTCTTTTTGTTCAGCAGCCACCCAAAAAGGGAAAGAGATTGAGAGGCTCATTTAAATTATTACGTTTGCACCTACAACAAAGGAAGACAACTATCGCACTGCAAGACTAAACCAAATACAACAAAACACCACAATAAATCTTTAACTAAGCAATACAGATAACACATAATGAACAAAACCAAACTAAACCCCGGTTCCATCGCCTCTTACGATACGATATCCGGCCTGGAAACGGAGTGGTGACTCTTCTGGTAGAACGGGAAGGGATGGACGAAAGAAGAATAGGTAAAGCGAAGGACAAAAGTAAAAAAAAAGAGCAAAAGATGAGGAAGTGAATGGACAAGGGAGGAAAAAGGCAGGAAAGGGGTACCCCAGCCCCACGCGGGGTATATTTTGCATAACATTTTGTCGTTAATTTCACTGCTAGTCTAGCATGATGTCGTCATTAGTGATGTTACATTGTGCAGATGAGAAGTGATGTGCTGAATGGTTGCTACTGGTCAGCTGATGGTCAGCCACATGCAGTGACCAGCTGGTGGTCAGCTGTGTCCACTTCTTTCTCACCGAGTATGTTCACTTGACCAGTGTTAGATGAAATGATGACAGTCAAGACTAACTGAGAGATTTACCAAGCTAGATTACAATTAGAAGTAATTGTAAATGTAAAATTGGACTGGTTTTAGGAAGTGATTTAATTGACTGCTTTGTGTGCTACTGTTAAGCACAGATCTCGAAGAATATTTGCATGGTTGGCCAAAAAATGAATAATCTTTGCCTCTGCTATTTTTGGGTCGACTCCGATGAGTCGACGTAATAAAGTGGGTCTCAAATGTCCCTCCATACGTCCGTCCGTCCGTCCGTCCACAAAAAGTTTCTTCGATTTTAATGAAATTCGGTATGTAGGTAGAGGTTGGTGAGTGATGCATGACGGTATGCAGTTTGACTCGATTCAAGATCAAGGTTATGAGCCCTTGAAAGTCAGAAATTTTGCCATTTTCAAAGGCTGTCTCCTCCCCCATTTACAATGGGGGCTGGCAAATGACCACGGATTCTTAAATTAGAACAATACCTAAAGCTTATCAGGGTAGGATTTTTGATTTTTGTCCTAGTTTTTGTGTAACATGACTTTGAAGTTGGCAGTAAGTAGGAGTCGACCGTCAGTCCCGTACGGGGCTAATTTTTATTGATGTTAATACCAATTCAATTCAATTACAAATTTATATAGTGCTGTTCGTTAAGAGCAATTCAATATATATGTGAGAAGAAAATCATTTTTTTAATACCCTTACTAACAATAGTTTTTAAAAAAGATATATGCTTGCATAACGCTCAAATGTAATAAAACCCAGCTTTGTCAAAACATTTTAGTGCAATTACTGCCGGCTAACTTTTTGTTTCACCCTGTATAATATATGCGTGTTGTATGTATTGTAGCAGTGACAAATGGCCTGAGTGATGCAGCGAGTTGCAGTAGTACAGTGACGCTGGCAGTCGACAGTCTGGCGGAGTCTACCAACACCAGTTCTGGTGCAATCGGCTCACAGCGACCGACAGTCCGGTTAGTTTCTGTAGCACTTCGAGTGATTGACATTCTGTCTGTGTGTTTGTCTTTCTGTGACCTCGTGTTGATATCTATCTCTTGCAAGCCAACTACAAGCTGTTACCGTTAAAAAACTGCATTCTTACCTTGCTGACAGCTTTGCTGGTTTCTTTGCAGATAAGATTCTGACATCTCTCTCTCTCGCTAGCAACCTTACCACATCTCCACACTTACCTTTTTTAATTATTGGGTCGGCTCCTCCGAGTCAACATAATAAACTGGGTCTCAAATAAAGTACGTCCATCCGTCCACAAAAAGTTTCTTTGATTTCAATGACATTTGGTATGTAGGTAGAGGTCGACAAGTGATGCATGACGGTATGCAGCATGACCCGATCCAAGGTCAAGGTCATGAGCCCTTGAAAGTCGGAAATTCGGCCATTTTCGACCGCTATCTCCGTCCCCATGTATAATGGGGGCTGGCAAATGACCATGGATTCTTAAATTTGGGCACAATACCTAAAGCTTATCGGGGCTGGATTTTTAATTTTTGTCCCAGTTTTTGTGTCGCGTGACTTTGAAGTTGGCAGTAAGTAGGAGTTGTCGGTCAGTCCCGTACTCGGCTAATTTATACATTTTGATTTCTCCTCTTAAAGGCCTGCATCTGAGATGTGAAATCTGTTAAGATTTTGTTCATATGTCATTCATTACAGCAGTCCAACTTCATTCGTGGCTCACTACAGAATGTGCATCAAAGAATGCTGCCATAATCACTTGTCCAGTTACAGCAGTGTTGAAGACTTGAATGTCGAGATATTTCAGTTTGACACTTGATGTATTGCTGTAACAGGGCATCAGCTCATCGTGTGGACACGGCTGATGTTAAGTCGACCAGCGACCAGTCTCTGTCAGCATTGGTTTGTTATCAGCAGTCTCTCTCACTTGTTATAATAATAATAATAACAAGGTGTCACCCTTATGGGACGTAACACTACTGGCCTTCCGTTGAGTGTTGGCCGTTCGACCGCTCGGCGCCGGCCCGCCAGTGTTACAGACGACGACAGACGACAGACACCAGCGAGCAAAACAATACTGGCCCATTAGGCGGGCAAGTAATAAACATTTGTACAGTGCAAAATGCAGCTGTTACAACTGGATTGAACTATGTACAAAGGTGAGTTTTCTGAGGCGCTTGAACATTATCAGTAGTATGGGAAAGACTTTTGTTGATAGGTAGTCCATTCCAGAGTATTGGCAAAGGTAAGTGAAAGTTCTCTGTCCAAAATTGTCCACTACTCCAGTCTCTCTTGTTTGTGACAAACCAAGGCAGCACGTAGGACGTAGGTATGATTAAGCTGTCATGTAAAGAATTTTTGGAGTTGTCATAACAGAATTTATTCATTTAGGGCCATTTTTTCCACCGCAGATTAATCTCCAATTAACGCTAATGGGAGATTTAACTGTCATTAATTAATGGGAGTTATAGCCGGTTTTTTCATGGCGAATTAATCTTTTGTTAACTCCCATTATTTAACGGGAGTTAATCTCCCATTAACGTTAATGGGAGATTAGTCTGTGATGGAAAAACTGGCCTGTAGTCTTGTATCGTAACTGTATTGTATTTGTGACCACAGCTTTAGTCTTTGGACTGAATTCTTCTGCCTAAAGTGCTGCCTGCAGTGTTCAGTAGGGATGTGATGGATTCCGAATCCGCATCCGACGGAATCTGACACTTTTTCCAAAATCCAAAATCCGTCGGATACTTAAAATCCGATCATGACGGATTCAGAATTTTTGTTTCGGTCCAACTGTACAATTATTTTTGATAGATGGAGAGATCTGTTGTTGTGTTTTCTTTACGTTTCAGAAAGCAATCACAATGATGTTGATTATTCACTGCTAGTTTGTTTGTAACTGTCTTATTTTGAGTAACTAAGACTAAGTTGAATCGCAGTAGCTATACTAACTGGTGTTAATTTTAATCGCGCGACAAAACCGTATCCGCATCTGACGGATTTTGCACATAAAATCCGCATCCAAAATCCGCATGCAACGGATGCGGACTTTGGCTGGCTCCGTCACATCCCTAGTGTTCAGCAAACAAAATTACATGTCGCTTTGATAGGACCCGGAGTCTGAGAGAACTGCATTGGTTTACAGGTGGGTGATGAAAGTGCTGTACTGGTGAGTGGTTCATCGTGTGTTGACGAACTCGCCGACAGGACTAGCGACCATCCACACGGCTTCAGCACAACGCATGCTAGTCGCAGCTGTGGCACTGGCGAACTGAGCCACTCGGTCAATAACCGATGCTGACATTACGTTGATATCGCAGCGTTCCACCCACCATGCGGGCATATCTGTGGAACTGGGTCACTTGGTTTGTGTGTTGATATTGCAGCATGGCACACGGTCAATGCTGGGGCACTAGGTGAGAATTCTACAGTATGAGTCCTGCTCCTTGGTTGTTTTTCCTGATGTGCAAATGACTTGAATGACCTTTGACCTCCAGCCTCTGCATCTGCATCGGTGGCTATCAACTGGCCACATTGTGTACAGTTCTTGTTAAGCGTCAGTTGTACTTTGTGATCGCCCGCCATTAAATCATCATGAATATCAGTTGTAACTTGTAGGTTTGTAGGTGTACATACGTGCATTGCATCTCGTGAGTGTTGTTGACTAGTACACATATGCAGGGTAGTGTAGTGCATCGTCCAGTCTGAGGTCCACTGAAGTCTTGACCATCATTTTGCCAAATACTGACAAATTTTCAAAATTCTTTTACCATAAGACAGCTCATCCCTCTTCCTTGGTCTTCTGCTGTTGCCAGCAGGTTTTTGACTACGTTCACTAATTAACATCTATTTCTCTATATACAGTCTCACATTTGGTCTTTCGTACGATTCTTTACCATTAAATCACTCATCACATTCGACCTTTTCCAACCTCTTGGTGATTTAGCTGTTGTTCTTCTTTCTAAGGTACCCTTAACAACACATCACGACGAAGCACTTGCCCTAAACAGCTACGTTAAGGCATGTGCTTCATTATCGGTAAAGATCCCGCCACACCTTCAGCGTGTTGCTGTTCTACCCTGTGAAATATTTGACTCCTTTTCGGCCAGTTTTTCTATAAGATATCACGGGTGACGGTAGCCAAATCTCCATACTGCTTGTTGTGCTTGTTCCTAGGTAGTCAATGATGATGTTTTTAGTCCGTTTGATACCTCATTGTTTTTATGTGGTAGCTGTTGCGGCGTGGTTTGTTGTTTATGTGAGTGTTTGAGATGTACGCGGGTGTCTTGTTAAAATGACTGTACATATGGCAGTATTGATCATTGGTACAGAGTAATGTGTGACGTTATCCCGTGTTTTGTAGACACTTTTTGCTCGGTTATGTCACAAATCAGTTTTAACGTGTGATTATGTGAAGAAGTTGATAGTGAAATGTCGGATAAGTAATTTGTCACTTGCATCGTTTTATATCCAACATCTGGTATGAATGTCTGTTAGCGGATAAGTTGAGTTGTTTTGTAATAACTGGAACTCTGGACTTACTTTACTAGCCAGTTCTCTGAGCTTACCATTGTCGGGTTACTAGTGTGCAGTTAGAAGTGTTATTTTGGCCACGTGTTGAGTCCGACTGGTACTGCATCCCTTTACTGAGGACTCTGTGGATCATGGAAAGATAACGTCCAGTGGATGATTGGTTGTCTTTGCCTTGAGTAGTTTTGATGCTCTGTACAAGCTGCAGAGTGGTAATGCACCCTGATTCATTACTTGATTTCGGCACTGTATAAATTATTTGTTTGTTTACTTGACTTCCTTCCTTACTTCCTTCCTTATACTTTCTTCGTTATTTATTTACATCCTTAGTCATTTAGTTTCTTATCTACTCCTTCCAGAATAGACCTGTTCTGTTTCTAGGCCGGAGGTCATAGGAGGCGATCAAACCTGGCTTTAGTTTTTTGGGGGGGTTCATTTTATGTTGTAGTATATTTTGTTATGAATGCATGTTTGGTTTTGTTGTGTTTGATTTAGTTTTTCAGTACTAAGCCTAGAGATTGGCTGCGAAGAACGTCTTTGAAATGACCTATTTTGTGTCAATTTAGCATACCTCAACTCAGTCAATCAGTCAGTGGTTTTGACACCATTTGTTAAGTGAAAGAAACAGCATGTAGCCTGAAGACTACTCGAGACTCCAGTGGTGTTGGGTTCTATTTGGGACTTGGTCTATCTTCTTCAAGTCAACGAAAATCATATGTAACCGATTACACATTGGACATACTCGTTTAACACATTCTTATCTTATTAAACACGCAGATCCTCCAAAATGTACAGACTAATCAACTTCTCCATCAAATACATGCTAACAGAATGTACTTATGATGATGAAATGTGGCATCAGTACTATTCCTTTACTGACATTAAAGACATTTTCAGTCACACACTCAGCCGAAATATACTAAATTTTATTTAAAAGGTCAACTTATGTGATCAGTTATAATTTGTAAATAAGAAATCTTACACAAATTATACTTTTTTCAATCAGATAATTTACCTAATTACGATTTACTCATTCAGTCTAAATCTACTATTATTGTTATATTATTAGGTCGACTCCCCGGGTCGACCTAATAAAGTGGGTCTCAAATGTTTGTACGTCCGTCCGTATGTACGTCTGTCCGTACACAGAAAGTTTCTTCGACTTCAAGGAACTTTGGTATGCACGTAGAGGTCGATGAGTGATGCACGACGGTATGCAGTATGACCCGATCCAAGGTCAAGGTCACGAGCCCTTGAAAGTCGAAAATTCGGCCATTTTCAAACGCTATCTCCTCCCCCATTTATAATGGGGGCTGGCAAATGACCACGGATTCTTAAATTAGGGCACAATACCTAAAGCTTATCGGGCCGGATTTTTATTTTTTGTCCATTTTTTGTGGCACGTGACTTTGAAGTTGGCAGTAAGTAGGAGTCGACCGCCAGTCCCATACGGGGCTAATTTATTCTTTTTTCAATTACCTTACTTCAAGAATTAATCGCTATCAGATTTTATTATCTGCAATATAGTTCTACCTTAAAGGTGCGATATGACCTGAATTGTGTTAAAAGCGCTGTTAAACCCCGATCAATCAACCAACCATGGGACTTGGTCCAGACAAGACTAACTGTGGAAACAGGCAGGCTAGAGACGAGCTGGACATATTGAGCGAAAACATTGCTTTTTACATAGTTCATCTTTTTCTGTTCTGCTACAAGGTGCATACAGCCATTAGAATATTTTCCTGCAGTTGAACATAAAATTGACAATTACCTGCTGTCACGTGATGGTGATGAGTGGAAGTGGTTATGGAGTCTGATTGTTTGTGAGTTGTAGTGTCGATGTATGAAACACAAACTACCTGCAGTGAGTTGAGTCTGATGTGTGTGTTTTGTGTCAATTTGCCGTCATAGTGTGCGTCGCGATTCATATTCATATCATTTTTTCTTGTTTTATTCTCCATTATATAGGCTGTGAGTAAATAGTGTGAGTACTTTGTCCAGTAAGTATTGAACTGCTAAATGCTAAAATTAAACTGAATTGAATAACATTACTGCACAGTGATTATTAATGTTCTCTCAGTAATAATAGTAAATTTGATCGAAAAGTGATGTAGACATATAGTTATAGAAATTGCAATTTTTAGTCAGTGAACACTGAAGATATGAAATTTTCCAGTATTACGGACAAAACATTCAAAGATTTTCTTAATTTTATACAATACACTTGAGATTAGCGATTTGGTAGCTAATGCATGGGAATGCCAGTTTTCTCTTAACAATATCTATGTATGTATGTATATATGTAAATACGTTCATATACGTTATGATCCGTAAAAAATGGCCCTAGGTATTTTTTACTCACGTGACACTTTTCCAGTGCAGTATATGCTATGGCCATGTCTGTCACTAGTTGGTGGAACGGATTGAGCTGATTACCCTACATTGTGTTGGAAGGGAATTCGGGTAACTCCAAAAATACGGGTACTTTCTTGTGCAACTTTGTCCCAAACTCTGAACTTAGCTGATTGTTCGTCACAGTGCATCAGTCGTCACAAGTGTTGTCAACTCAGTTCATCCAACAGCTATCAATAGCGTCCACCTTTGTGTGTAACAGAATAGGCATGATACAATGTGAATAGTACGCTGCAATTGGATGTCTTTTACCTCAGTTAGGGGTGGCGCCATCTGGTGAACGCTTACGAAGGAAAGGCAGGCATGGTGTATTTGCAGGTAAAACTGTGTGATCCATGCTTGAGCGCTTTGAGATATACATAGTATATAAATGGCGCTATATAAATACGGTTCCTTTCTTTTCCTTTCATCTGCAACAGCGGAGACTTGTTGATATAACTTGATG
>Ga0209780_1002611_pt1 | contig 12912 bp, 12 predicted proteins | sample WorMetexBAHAMAS2_FD_187384 | JGI IMG/M metagenome (GOLD analysis project Ga0209780, IMG submission 187384) | Marine gutless worms symbiont microbial communities from Max Planck institute for Marine Microbiology, Germany - Inanidrilus exumae... | ecosystem: Host-associated > Annelida > Digestive... | reverse complement strand
TATAGGGCCGCTAACAATATTTCCTATACTAGGCTAGCCAGCACTAATCTAGCCTATACAATGCTAATGTGATGTGTGTGTACACAATAATACATTTAACGTAGTTTAAATGCACCTCGTTACACGGTTCTTGTACTGTGTATGTAATGATTGATTGTCACATGTATGCATTGAGACGTTGCTGATGTGTGGCACATTCCTTGTCGTGTAGGGATGCTATAGCAGTGAAGCAGGCGCAGGTGGACAAGCTGTACGCTAGCCTGAAGGACCTTGCCGGTGATCGCCGACTGAAGCTCGATGAGGTACTGAAGCTGTATATGCTGAACAGAGACATCGAGGACCTTGAACAGTGGATCGCTGAGCGGGAAGTCGTTGCTGGTTCGCATGAGTTGGGACAGGATTTCGAACATGTTACGGTAGGTGGCACAACGCTTGGCTTGTTACATTGCCACCATAGGGTTAAAGTATAATGATCAGCATGTCTAAATGTGTGTTTGTCTGTTTGTCTGTCTGCTAACATATCTCAAGCTTCACAAGATTTCCTATACAAGTTGCCTGTGGCCGTAGCTCGATCCTGCTCTGACGACAATACAGTACATTGTGTACTTTTGTTTTTATAAATGATGTCGTGTTTGCACATAGGAACATATACAGATGCCTCTGCCCACTTAGAGAAGGCATCAGTGCATAGCAGAATTTATTTTGATCTCTTATTGTCCGAGCCTTTGAATTGCACGTGAGGGAGGGACAAAGTCTGCTATCCTTTTTTTGTTATATGTTTTCTTTACTCTAAAACAGTACGAGCATTACTGAGTTTAGTATTCTTAAGAAATGTGTATCTGTCATTCTGACGTTTTAAAGAATTTTCACACGAGTAATATTTTATCTGCAATAATGCTGTGGTTTTTATGCCTTTGTCACATGACATTTGTGGCAAAGACATTATGTTTTTAGGTTTTCCCATCCGTCCATTTGTTCGTTCATTCATTCGTTTGTTCATCCAATCAGATATTGTTACCACAATATCTCACAAATGGCTTGAACAACTGACAGGGAATATTATTAGCCCCTACTGATGACCTGATTAGATTCTGGAGGTCAACGGTCAAAGATGAAGATCACACCTTGGTTTAAGTATGAGGTGGCAAAGACATCCACCTCGACACTGGGGCGTCGAAGTTTATCTTCTAGTTTAGGATTGAAGAATATGTGTTTATTGCATGTACTTCAGATGTTGCGTGATCGGTTCAAAGAGTTTGCACGTGACACGGAGTCAATTGGCCAGGAGCGAGTTGCAGCAGTCAATGAGGTGTGTGACCGACTGATCAGCAGTGGTCACTCGGATGCGGCAGTCATTGCCGAGTGGAAGGATACGATTAATGAACTGTGGGCCGACCTGCTCGAGATGATTGATACACGAACACAGATGTTGGCAGCTTCTTACGAACTGTTTAAGTTCTACAATGACTGCAAAGAACTTCTGGAGCGCATCCGTGTAAGTTTGTTTTTGTCTCACAGTCTTATGGTCTGTTTCTATACTTTTCCAAGCTTATATACCAGCTCAGGTTGCAGCAGTCTAGTGGTTACATGCCTGACTATAGTATGTAAGGTAGGATCAAATCCATGGTGAGCAGTTGTGTTTATCATGACAGCTACTGTGATATACAGCCTTGGGCATGGGGTGCATTACCTAGGTCTACACAGCCTTCCACATGCTGTGAAGTGGTAAAATGAATATCATCTTTCAGGCTGAATAATAATAAATGATGATAATGGGTATGAACAGCAGCAGCCTATACGTGGACTTCCAGCCCAAGTCATTAGGCTTTATCTGAGGTTGGAGGCCACCTGTCCCTGAGTCTGCATACATCAGTTCTACCGAGTGAACTCTCATACGATTCTGTGATTATGACAGCACCATAAACACTGGCATGGATATTATTATTTATTATTATTACTATAATTAAATGTTCGAGGACTGAAATTGCACTTTTTAACCATATATTTTTCTTTAGACTTCGATGTTTTGACGTTGTTTTTAAGTTCAGTGTTTGCTGGCTTGCATTGATCGCCATAACCCGTGTGGTGCAGTGTAATGTAATGTTGCTGATAAGTAAGCATTATGCTGTCAGTTTGAATAAATGAAAGGATCATCATTCATTCAGTGGTATCCAAGTGGTGTCAGTAAGGCACGGTTCTTAGGTCTTTCACCTGTTTAGTCCCCCTGCCCTTTGCCCCACTTCACACAACTTTCGTACTACTCTGAAGTACACGGTTGCACTCAAAAGCTTAATTCTACTCATTGAGAGATTATCAGCTATATCACTAGATTGGCAGCAATGGACTATTGCATTGCATGCTGGCCCGTCCTTCATAAAGAGTTAAGTTTGGCACACAGATGCACAGATTGACATCTTAAGACATGCATAATAGGTAAGTCTTACCTTATAGTTAGTGTCAACATGGTGATGTGGTGGAGCACAGGTAGGGTGGTGTTGGATCAAAAGGTCACGAGATGCGGCTGCAGGTTGGGATGCAGCTGCATAATGAGTCTGGGCAAGTTGTTCACACCAGTGGTCGAATTAAGAAAAAAGTAGTTGGGGGGCGACACCCAGGTGCCGAAGGGCGGCCCATTGTAAAGTATAGGGACTTACAACTGCAATAGGGGAAAATCTCCTCTTCCCCTTCCTTCCTCCCCCTTTGGTAATTTGATCACTGGTTCACACCCTTATGCACTTGATGCCAAGCAGGATAATTTGATACCAGTCGATAGGTGACGGGGAAGGTCTGGCATCACACTGCCTTGTGTTACAAACTAAATTGGTTTGTACTCTTGTGGGCACAATGCCTGGGAAAGGCAGATAAGCACCCTGCCTAAACGCCTGTTATAAGGAACATGACAACCTTTACCTTTAATGTCAGAAGGATGTCAATGAACCCTGCAATAAGACAAATGTGTTTGTAGGACAAAGAAGTGTTGATTCCCGATGAAGTCGGGAAGGACCCTCAGACTACTGCAGCACTGCAGAGGCACCATGTGGCTTATGAACATGAGCTTGTTGCCCTTGGCGCACAGGTAAAGTGATTATTACTGTAAATTACTTTATTGGCTATATCTTTTAAACCCCTAGAGATGCAGACAATAGACAAGATTTGCTGCAGACAGTTAATAGGTCATTATATCTACTGTACTTAGTTGGAGTTATCGGAGATAACCAGTGATCTCGTATGCCAAATTACAGACTGACTTTGCAACAAGTTTATGCTGTCTGCTCATGTGTTAAGCACACCATATCAGTGGGAGAATATCCATCAGATGGAAGATCAGGCAAGTATCTACAGCTCGTGGAAATCGTCTGGAATTTAATTGGTCTTCCTGCTAATTTTTAGCTAATGGAACGCCAACAGAAGCGTTCGTTCGTTCTTTTGCTTGCTGTGATCCAGCCTACTTTGGACCCCAGCGCTGCTGAGACCTTTTGAATTGGTCCAATGCGCCAGTCTAGGGAGAGGAGGGATTTGATAGGTGTGTGTGGTGTGCGTGCTATGTAGGGTGAAGGAGAGAAAGTAGGCTTGAGCAGCAACAGAAGCATCCAGTCTTAAAAATTTGGTGCCAGTCTAGTTGTTGGTAAAATTTTGATGACGATGATGTATTACTAGGCAGCATTGCCTGCATGCAGTGCATAGATGCGGCCTTTTCTGCAGTGTCACATGTAGTATGGTCTGTATGTTTGTGTGCCTGTCTGTCTGTGTGTATGTGTTTGGCACATGGTTGAGCTGTACAAAAATGGCTGAATCGATCGAGATGCCATTTGGGGGCTGACTCATGTGAGTCCAAGGAATCATATGGTTCGTATTAGATGGTGGTCCAGATCCCCATGGGTATGGGCACTTTTGAAGGGGAACTTGTTGGCCAGTTCTAACGTACCTACCACAGTCTAATGTACAAGCTCAGGGCACATGGTGAACAAATGCATTCGCTGCTGCGAGAGTGACAAGATGGCGATGAAGTCTCTTGTCAGATTACTTTAGATGGACACTGGTTTCTTACAATAGCTACATTGACTGGGTAAGCAGGATCACTGTTATCTCAGCGATGAGTGACCACGTCCGATAATTGTCAACTAAGACAAACTTTTAAGCCTGTAAAACTGACATAATAGACAGCTGGCTTTAACAATGTAAGAATCTACTGGAATTTTGTGGAAAATTTTTTCCAGAAATCGCCTGGAAATTTGTTTGGTTGGACTTGTAGGTAGACACCCTTTTTAGGCATAAAAGTGGCAATGAATAACTGCCCATGCCTCGGATTCAGGCCTTCATGCTGGACTGTCATGTGCATTATAATGGGTGAATGTATTTGTGTGTGTGTGTGTGCTTGTAATAGCGGCTCTACTGTTTTGCGATTGTGTAAGATGGCTAACTTTGTTGTATTTTATAGATGTTTGAACTCAATTATTGCAGATTTATAATGAAAGCCTGTGAATCTGCAGGTTGTCTGTGACTGTGTGTATGTTGCAGGTTCAGCAGATTCAGGAGTCTGCGGCAACTTTGATAGTGGCGTACAGTGGTGAGAAGGCTCGTGAGATCCAGAATCACGAGATGGAAGTGGTTAATGCTTGGCGCAACCTGCAGCTGCGGGTGGAAGGTCGTCGCATGCAGCTCGCCAACTCAACCGACCTTTACCGTTTCTTCAGCATGGCACGTGACCTGCTTAACTGGATGACTGATCTGTCACGCCAGATGGAGTCCCATGAGAAGCCTCGGTAACGAAGTGATGTTTGTTATTGATTTTTGTGCTCTGTGGGGACTCCGAGGTTGTGACAATAGACCCATTTTGTTTTGAGGCCAAATGACAGTGTGACCAAAAGTGGATTTATTTAGTTATTTTTTGCATATTTGTGTCATAGTGTCTTCAGGCTTAATGGTGCATGTCTGGTATTGTTGCATTAGTACCAGCCTAAATGACTGGCTTGGAAGAACGTCTCTGAAATGACCTTTTTTGTCAAGTGGGACATTAAACTGTGACTCAAGTTTGCATTCGTGGACAGCAGCTCCGCCGCCATTGCCGTCATCCAGGAAACTTGACCAAACATGATGCTGTCTTTAGTTCTAGCCAGTTGACCCCATTGCATGAAAACATGACATCATGTACAAAGCCAAAGTACATAACATATTGCATTGTCGTCAGAGAAGGACCAAGCCATGACTACAAGTAACGTGTACACAAAAATGTCATGAAATTTGGATGTGTTGTTTTTGAGATGTGCGAGCAGACAGACAGTCAGACAGACACTCTGATAGCATTACATCGCACCACTACTGTGCTACGGAGGGTGAAATCAGTATTGTTTCTAGATTCTTGTTGATGAGAGCAGCTGGCTTAGTGGTTGAGTGAGTTGAGAGATCAGGATTTGATTAGACTAAACATGTGGATGGACAACATCAATATGTGGACACGACTGGAAGAGTCAGTTAGGATGACAGAGGACAGAGATAAATGGAGAAAGTACGTCCATGGTGTGACCAGCCCTCGGATCGAGGATGGCTAAAGAACAGAACAGAACAAACACATGGCAGGTGATTTGAGACAAACCTTTCCAGGCAGTTGATTGCAACAGTACTAACAGTGATTAAGATATTGAACTCGTTGCACTGAAAGGCATTAATGTGTGTTGTTTGATAGTAGATGAAAATCAATTATTTCTGTGGCTTTATTTTAAAGGCAGCTGTTTCACTTCTGTAATTTGGATATCAGATATAGATGGTTGTAGTTAGAGCTGACCACAAAGTACTTAACGAGACAATGTTGATGTTTCAGTGATGTTTCGGGAGTTGAACTGCTGATGAACAATCATCAGAGTTTGAGATCCGAGATTGATGCTAGAGCCGAAAACTTCAGCATATGTGTCAATCTCGGCAAGGATCTACTTCACCGTAGACATCCTCGTTCTGACGAAGTAAGCCTCAATGCATATTTTTTGTTAACCATTGCAAGATACGTATCTTCAATTCTTGATGTCTGTAGTGACATATGGTGTCAGGAAATAGTCACTGCAGCTGCTCTTTCGTTTACTTTATCATGCCTGAGCATCATTTTGTCATTTTTGCTTTGTCATATTTATGATATGTTGTTTCCAGCCGGTCCAGAAACGTCATATTTTGACAGCTGCTTGCTAATTTCCTTTGCTGTGACCATATTTTTGTCATTTAAAGTAAAGTAAGTCTCATTTGCTTTATTACTTGCTGCTCATCTCTAAGGTGCTCAGGTATGGCACGTGTAAACACGGGATCACACAATTTTACCTGTCATCCACACATTTACTCACAATTGAATGAGCCATACCTGCCTTTATTTCCCCGCCTCAGCTTCACAGCTCTTTGGCCAGTACTCATTTCCTATCCCGCTGGGGGTAGGAGGCTGAGTTGGCCTGGGTGGCTGATTACATACCGAGACAGTATACCGTCGTGTGTTCATCAAATTCGAATTTGTCTGAGTTGCCTCGCATAATTTTGCAAATGGTCCATCTCGTAACAGTATCACAACATTTCAGCAGTCTCGACTAGCTTATTAAACCTAATTCTTCTTGATGCTAATTGCTAATACTTGTTTCCTTTTTTAATGTTTTTTGCAATATTGATTCGTCATTTTCCATTAACCGTCAAATGTCAACATGAATAATTATACTTTTTCCAAAATGTGTAGTTGTATATGCAGTTTTTACATTTGCAACCAGTTCATTATTAGGCTTGAAGCTAGGCTTTAGACGAATATTGGATTTACTTTACAGGGCATTTTGGCAGTATTCACACGTTCGGCTATAACAATGCCGAAAGTGAACCGATATGGATGAAATCTGGATCGCACTGAATACATTGTTGGGGGTTAGCTCCGGCAGATTTTGGGTGCAATCCGCGCAGTAGCAACAGTTTGAAAGGCAGGAGAAATTTTGTCGTTTTTTGTCCAGTAAATAACGTACGATTTCAATGATTTCCCGTCGGCCAAGTTTCACAAAATTTGAACAACGTCGATTGGTGTCACGTGAAAACTTTTGGAACAGAATTTTAAAAATTTTACCATAACGGTTTGTTTTTAAAAAATTGCAAAAGTTTCTCACAAAATTTTAACATCTTGCGACTTCAGGCTGCCATAAGTACGCAGTGATTACAGATCGCCGGAAATTTACTACCAAATGATCTCTCTTTGGGATGTCTAGTTTCCATTTTTACTGTTAGAACAATTCAAAATCATTCCCTGAGCAAACCTGCCTAACTTTTTTGGCAACGTCCGATGTCTGATATTGGATAAACAAAGTACGCCGCTGTGCGGCCTGGCTTACCGACACGGAAGAAAAGCAGACCTGAATTGGAAACTGAAAATAAGTAACACGGCAGATAACGCTGACATCACTCAGTCAAAGGCACGTGACACTAGGCATCGTCGAATGCAGGAAGTAAACAGCTTTTGCACAGATTGCGGACTGCTTCGAGTTGAATACTACATTATCGCATTCCACATTTCATTTGTGCATAATGTGGTTGCATTTATTCTGTAGGTTCGTGAGAAGCTGGCACAGTTGGCTACAGAGCGAGGAGGAATCATGGACAAATGGGATGATCGCTGGGAGTACCTTCAACTCAGTGAGTTCAGCTTCTTTGTTACAAATGGTTTTGTGCTGACTTACATTCACACTGAGTAATACTGCTGTTACACGAATGTAGAATTGATTTATTTTATGCATCATTAATGCTTCTTCAGCTTTGTTTAAGTGTGAGTTTTGTTTTGTGGTATTTACAATGAGTTTGAGTCGTGAACTGGTGAAATGTTTGTTCGCAGTTCTGGAAGTTTACCAGTTTGCCAGAGATGCGGCAGTGGCAGAGAGCTGGCTGTTGGCACATGAGCCGTATTTGCAGAGTCTAGACATTGGCGTAAGTATGCACTTGTAACGAAAACTTAACACCAAGAAGTGAATGCTTCTTTTGCTATGCTGTAAACTAAATAGGCTTGCATTGTAAGCTTATACTTCATTGTCTTTAAAACGCCCTTCCTATTCCTTTTTAATCACTGTTATGATAGCACATTACCATTTTAGTTACTCGTTATTTCGTTATTCCGCGCATCTCTACAAGCACTGTTGAAATGAACCAATAATAGTAATGCTTATAACAAAAATTAGTTTGCATTTCACGGGGCAGTGTGGTGATGTTTACAGATGTGCTGATTGTGAACTTCGCCACTGGCTTGTGAAATGCAGTTTTGTTTTCAGTTTGTGTCACAGTGAATATTTCAATAAAATGTTTTTATCAAGCAGTTTCACTGTGTGTGAAATAAATATTGCAAAGTCTCTGTATCTGATTATGTGCTTACTGAGCAATGTTGATCTGATTTAAACTGTACTGTTTCCTCAGAAAAGGTGGATGGCTCTGAAATAAGCCAGTTGTTTTAAGGCAGCAGCTTGAATAATATTGTTGAAAAATTACTTTCAGACTTAAACTTTATGTGGCCACAGTTCACGTGTGATGGCCATATGGGCAAGTTTTTAATCTTCTGGTGTCTGATTTCCTGAGGATATTGTACCAAATATTATTAAAGTCAGTTGTTTTTTGATTAACTTATTTAAAAAACTAGAAAGTGCAAATATCACAAAGTTCTTCCTACAATACCAGCATGATGGCACCTTTTACATTTAGTGTAAATAATGCTGCACATTAATGGTGTATTTGCTCTATTATGCACAGAAAGTGTACTTTTGCTGTAAATATCGTATGGGCGAATGTTGCACATCATGTTACGTGTCTTCCAACTTGACACTATTAAGAAAAGTAAGTAAGCATTTTAGGCATATTCCAAAACGTTTTGAAATAAACAGTAACAATATACCAAGGCAGTAACTACTTTTCTGGTAACTGTAATACTTTTAAAAGTGTCCTGATGTAAGCAGACCAGATTGTGCAGAAGTCCTGGTGCACTTGCCTCCAGTATGCTGGAAGTTTCTTACTGAATACTATTGCTTGATTGTTGTTAATAAAAGAAATGCCAGTAATTCTCTGTACAGCTTTTGTATAGGAAATATCGTAGCAGTGATGTGTCGTTTTACAGGACTCATTGGCTGCAGTGGAGATGCTACTAAAGAAACATGAGGCATTTGAGCGATCAGCTGCAACGCAGGAAGAAAGATTTCAGGCTCTGGAACGACTCACCACGGTAAAATATTGTTGCCGTTGTGTTTTTATGAGTAGACTGCTTACTGGGATAAATTTTTGTTTTCAATTTGCATCTGAATATTTTGTGATGTCACATCAAGTTATTATGAAGTCGGGTAAATTATGCATGAAGTTTTAATCAGCTCTCTGATATGCCTTTCTCTGATGTAAATACTATTGTTGTACTGACATATCCGATGAGCTCTTTTGTCAGTCATCTAGCAAAAGTGTTATAGATTTTATCAAAATCTATCAGTTTGCATAATAAATTACAATCCTAAAGACTCAATATTACCTTTTGTTCTGAAAGCACCATTAAATTCTAACCAACCAGCAAACCATCTGATATGCCTGATGATGATTTCTGATGCAAGTGATTATTGTCTGTTGTGCAACTATTTCATACTTTACTTATTTCTTTTCATTTCTTTAAGGTGGAGGTGAAAATGGAGGTTTTACAACAAACGGTTGGTTTATGGGATATGCTGTTTGCAGTATAAGTGATGCATCTGGTTGTTTCTATGCTGTTATGCAGTTCGAGATGAGAGAGCGTCAGAAACGTGCTCAGCCAGAAGCAGTGCAGCTTCGCCGACAGAACTATGTACAGCGTTACATGGACCAGTTCCTGCCTCCTCCTGAACCAGTGTACGTTGTATGGGTTGTATCCAGCGTATGGGAGTTTGTTTGCCACACACAACCATTTCAACAGCACCTGGCCTCATGGCTCTGTTGCTGCACCAGTTTCACTTGAGAACCCTTGCGGATGATCTGTGCAGGTTTTGTAAGGGCTGTGTTTTTCCTGTCACCCAACCAACATTGTCAAAGCACTCAAGGAACAGTAGCTATCCTCGCAGACAGCAGTCGCATCGGTAGGTTTTTCACCACTCTTGTCCATTTTTTAGGTGATTCTTCGACAGAGTCGACCTAATAAAGTGGATCTTAAATGTCCGTCCGTGTGTACGTCCATCCTTCCACAAAAAGCTTCGATTTTAATGAAATTTGGCATGTAGTTAGAGGTCGATGAGTGATGCATGACGGTATGTAGTATGACCCGATCCAAGGTCAAGGTCACAAGTCCTTCAAAGTTGGAATCTGGCCATTTTCAAAAGCTATCTCCATCACCATTTACAATGGGAGCTGGCAACTGACCACGGATTGTTAAACTAAGACACAATATCGAAATTTGATCGGGTCGGATTTTTGATATTTGTCTCTAGTTTTTGTGTCACGTGACTTTGAACTTGGCAGAAACGTCAGTTGCTAAGAGTCGACCGTCAGTCCCATACGGGACTAATATTTCCAGACAATATCTCAAAAGCCGATGCAGCTAGGATCACCAAACTTGACGTGCAAATGTTCCACGATTATTCCTGAAAACCCATTTATTTTGGGGTCAAAGATCAACGTCACAACGTCTGTGTCAGGCTAGACAGAATGCTGTATTGCCACTGCTGCTACATATGTAAGCTACATTCGGTTTTCTTTGCTGTAATGTCATGCCACACAAGCAGTGCAAGCAACACCGGGTTTTCCCTGCATCGCTTCCCCACATCCACTTTCTACTGGATGCTGATTTTTCTCGGCATGGTTTTTTGCACTCATGTGAGTGCCGGCTAGTTCTAGTTTTTTTATCTTATCAGATGCATCTAATTCCAACACATTTCATCCTCTACAGAATTATAGTGCAGTGCACCTATTACAAAGTAGACATAAATGCATTACAACAGTCCATGTTGAAAACTTGAAAGTCAAAAGTCAGAAGTTATTGCGTGATAAAAGCTGATGTAAAGAAGTGCGTCTTCAGCTGCTTTCTAAACTCCGCTGGATCTGCTGTGGTGTGCAGATGCTCCGGTATTCTGTTGTAGATGGTTTAGCCTCCTTGTAACTATCATGTTGGATTTACTGGGTGCCTCTCATATGCTATATCTATACTGCAGTCATTTGAGGCGTATTTTAACATTTCTGTACTGTACTTTGGCTTACAGTAAGAATTAGGACTTTTTGTTGTAGGGCCTGATTTCGGATGAACTGATTAAGACTCTATAGACTTGTTGTTACAGGCGTGCTGCACAGCCGGAACCCAGTCGTGTGGTGGAACCAGGTGCTGTTGCTGGCAGAATGGAACCAGTTGCTGCCAGACCAGGGCCTGCGGGTATGTTTATAGATTGTGACATATTGTTAATGGTTATAATTTGACTTGTGTGTGTATGAGTTCTGAACTGCTTCTTATTAGTATTCCCCTAATAACGAGTATTAGCAAATAGATTGATCGTGACTTAAATGTTAATATTTCTGCAGTTTCACTGTGTATCTTATCATATTGATGGCTTTTGGACCGTTTCTTCTTACCTGTATTGGTTTATGTTTTTAGTTTTTTTCATTTTTTTCAGTTTTTGGTTCCATAGGTGCACATTAATACATTGTATCGTATCATATAGCAGGCTCGCCGACATCAGTCACTGAACCTGATGCTCCAGCGACCAGTAAACCTGTGGAGCGAGTGCCCAGTGCAAAGTGTAAGTAGTCGTCAGCTGGCAAACATTGCCTCAGCCACGGCATTCATTGCTGCTTTTACTGCTACTGTATAGTGACCAGACGCTTTTGCCATTTGCTTCAGCAAACCTCTGCACAACAGAAAGAAGGCTAATGGTGCCGAAAACACAGCAGAAGAGGCTTTGATATTTTCTGTATGATAGTGTTGTATTGTATTGAAATTTACACATCACACAGACATAGGACATGCAATATATACCAAGCAGTAAAAGTAAGTGCATGTGAAGGTATAGACAGGTATACTTAAGTCTATGCCTTAAAAAGATATAAAACCGAAATTTATACAAATGTACACAGCCTGTAACAAATAACGACTTAAATCGCACGAGCGAAGCTTTGCAGCAATTGCAGGGACAATAACCACATTAAAAATCTCGGCCAGCAGTTGATTCCAAATGGTAACCACACGAGAACTAAAGAAATACTTTCTAGCATCAATTCTATAGTACTGTACACGCAATTTGAATGGATGCCCACGAGTAATTTGCTCGCCACAAAGAGTGAAAAATTCCTCCGATCTAAGACAGTTAAAACCATGAATGCTTTTAAAACATGATATATTGCTGGGCTGCTTTTGGCAATAATACATACATATGTGATGAGTGGATTGAATGGTCAAAGTAAATGCTGTGATTGATATAAGAAACTGCATTTGTATCGCATGTCAGCATGATGCAGCTGTGCAGAGTGTGATACGGTTATAGCAGTTTTGTCTATCTATCTGGTGTGCATCACATGCTGGTATCATGTTAAAACAACTGAACCAGTCATCCTAGGGACTATGGTTTTCTAACTAAATTGAAGTTGGGTCACTGCCTATAGGAACGCCGAGTACAGGTGAAGTAGTGAAAATTACAGATTTTCAACTTGTTGGATATTGTAGCTCAGGTGACATGTCACACAAAAACTGTGTATCCACGTCTTGACACTGAAAAATCTTGACAACCTCGATCATTACATTCCTTTTATGTAACAATATGACACGTTTTCGATTTTTAAATGAGCTATATATGAATGTAGTGACTCATAACAGGTGTCCAAGGTAATTTTGCAAAATTCCACATCGTCAACAATTCACTCCTCGCGGCTATGAATGGATTTGTCCGATCTGGATCCCCATCTAGTACATGGTTCCTTGGGCTTACCCAAGTCTACCCC
>Ga0209780_1002610_pt1 | contig 12914 bp, 11 predicted proteins | sample WorMetexBAHAMAS2_FD_187384 | JGI IMG/M metagenome (GOLD analysis project Ga0209780, IMG submission 187384) | Marine gutless worms symbiont microbial communities from Max Planck institute for Marine Microbiology, Germany - Inanidrilus exumae... | ecosystem: Host-associated > Annelida > Digestive... | reverse complement strand
AATCATTAGAAATAATTCTTTGGTAGACGGACGTGCCCGGGCCGAGTCGAACCCCGGCCACTGAGCGCGTCACGCTCTACTGCACATGGCGGCCGAGTGCGTTAACCACTCGGCCACGAAAGCAGGTAAAGGTCAAGGTCACATATTTGCAAAAGCCGTCACGGTTGCGATATTGTTAGTGACGCGTGCTGCTACGGCCGTGTGCTGCTGCTGCCGGCGTGGGTCTGCATGTCGATACGACTGCCTATGCTTTCTAGTTGCTTTGTATATCAGACGTGGATCTGTGGTTCCTGTTGCTCAAACAAAGCCGTGCAGTTCAGTCAGTTGTTCCGATGTTTCTCAGTCTCGGCCACCAAGTTCTACCGGGTCCCATGATGGTGCTGCCGGTAAGCCAGAAGGTCCGTCTGCTGTGGACGTATGGCCAGCCAGAGTCTATGTCTGTCCTTTCCATAACCTTCCCACTGAGTGGTGAGCTACACGGCTTTTTCTCGTATGAAACTCTTTAGGGGTGTTTTTCAAGGCCTACCAGACCTACCACGCCACGCCCCCTACTTTCCTTGTATGGAATAATTTATGTGACCTCACTGACCTGGTGTACCAGCGGCCTACCCGAAGCTACCGGAGTCAGACTGCGGTTGCCTAACAGCCACGCCCTGTTAGGTTCTGGTAGGCCTTGAAAAACACCCCTATTCTTGCATGCAGCTGTAATGCAATTACTTGTGTCAATAGTTGCCAATGTTTTTCATCTTCTGTCGCTGGCTTACCCCGGTTTGTTCTGAAAAGTGGCCGTTAAAACAGGTGTTGTCATCGTCGTCGTTGTTACACCTCGTAACATTTGTGAGAAATCGCTTCGTAGATTTGTAGGCTGAAAGCGAGTGAGTGTGAAAGAATTATTAGGTTAGGGAGAACTACCTGTGCAGTCTGCATGTTATAGAACAGGTATGATCCATTTCCTTTGCAGATAATGCAAAACAGTGGTACAATACCCCAAATGGTTAGTAAATGTAAACGTGAGGTCTGTTCTTCAGAATACAGGAAATCTTTTACTGCCGTGGAGGTGTGACTTATCTGTGAGCTTTGTAGTGTATTATTGCCATGCATGGTATCAGGTCGGAACTGCAGCAGCGGAATGACAGGCTGGAGTTTGAACGAAACAAGGAGCGGCTCTTGTTTATGAAGGTTTCACTGACACCATGTTATGTCTAACGTCGATCATTTGGTTGTTTTTCAGTGTCGTATAACTTGTATTTGTTTTTATAACTTCATTTTTGCATGTTAGTCAGATTTAGATATCTTTTTTATGTTTTTATTTAGGTTTTGTCTTTTGTGTGTTCTTTCGTCAGGGTTCCCACACATCCTTGAAAGTCCTTGAAAGTACTTGATTTTTTCTCCTAAATTCAAGGCCTTGAAAGTACTTGAAAAGAGGACAGGTGCTTGAAAGTGCTTAAATTTCATTACACAGGTCCTTGAAAGTCCTTGAATTCACCATGACGTCAAACATTGCGGTCACAAAATTCATTAAACAGCATTGTATAGGACTGCAATGCATATTATTTTACTTACTTGCAAGGGTTAGGGTTAGGTGTGTTGTCTGAATCAACATTTGCTAAGTAATATCGTGTTTTGTTACCTTATTACTGTACCATCGTCACATAAATAAACATTAAATATTGCTCTTATAATGCTCATGCTGTAAACTTCCATCGAGAATTGGTTGTTGAAAATGAAATTTGAGGGTCCTTGAAAGTCCTTGAATTTTAATATCAAAAGATAGTGGGAACCCTGTTTCGTGTTAGCTTAGGTCATTTTGTTCTCGTATTGCTTGCTTTTGTTGTGTTGGGGTTAGTTTCTTTAGTACTTAGCCAAGAGATTGGCTGGGAAGAACGTCTCAAGAAATCGTGACCTATTTTGTGTCGAATAGGACGTAAAACCGTAATTCAGTCAATTTATTGCTTCGTTTAATTTGTTAACGGTATGGAGACAGTGTGGCTAACACCATTGACGAGAACTCTGCCATCTTTTCCCTTATCTGAACTCATTGGTTGCCATCAGCAAGGGCACGTAGATAGTAAAACCTTGCTGCAACATATTTTCCCGTTTTTAAATGGGACTATCAGCTATGCAGGTTGAGCTGTAAAATGGCTGCAGTTGTTGTTGTTCATTTATTTGTCACTGTCTGTTGGCTTCAATTGCCGTGAATAGGGTTGACCACCCCACTGGGGACATAAAGGTAAAGGCTTCCCATACTCATTACCAAGCGTTGGGCCCGGAGCTGATCCCAGTGCACAGGCAGTCAGCCCACAGGTGCTAATAAGTCATCCATCCGGCGGTAGGCTGCCATTACTTTCCAGGCTTGCGGTTACCTCCCCAGCCACCGTGCATCACCGCCCCTTGGCCGGTACCAAGTTACACCGCTTGGTGACAGAGGCACATAGGTGTGAACAACTTGCCCAAGGTTGTTACGCAGCTTTTGCCCCGAGTAGGATTTGAACCCATAACCTGTTGATCGCAATTCCAACGTTCTACCCGTTGCGCTACTGCTCCACTTTTTTGGTACATAGTAAGTTATTACAAAATGAATAAATCTTAATGAAATTCGACAGGAAGTGATTCTTAGCCGGCATTTAGCAGCCGGACTAGCATTGGGTCAGTGACACACGTAGTAATTGTTTAGTTTCTACCTCTGTTTTTCTTGTGACATATCGGTGTTGTTATATATATTTGTTTTAACTGCTTAATCGAGCATGGAATCTCAAACCAACTGACTCAGAGTGGCCGTGTATGACTTGATATGTTGCACATATTTATATGCTTTGTGTCGCTTTGCAGTGGGCAACAAAAGTGCTGCGTGCGGTGGACATAGTTGCGCCAGGTTCCGGCATCGGTGGCATGCATTCGCTGAACGTGGAGTCTACGGTGCATGGGGTGTGCTGTACGGATGACGGCTGGCTCTACCCTGACAGTGTCCTCGGCACAGATTCACACACATCCGTCTCTAATGGCCTCGGAGTCTTCAGCATTCGTGAGTTGTGTCAATGTCTCTGACCACGTGTACAGTTTTAGTCCGATTTTTGTAAGACTGTTTCCATATATTTTATTATGTGTTCGTCACCCGACAGTTTCGGCAAAGGCATTGTGTTTTTGGGCTGCCTCTCTGTCTGTCTATTTGTTCATTTTGTTTGTTCGTTCGTTTGTCCAGACATATACTGTTATCACAATATCTCATGAAAGGCTTGAGCAGTCTCAGTGAAGCTTACAGAGAATATTCACTAACGTAATCTAAATACCGGCATTTGTCCTGCAGACATCCTGCCAATAAGATAAAAGGTAAAGGCTTCCCATACCCAGTACTCATTACCGAGCGTTGGGCCCAGAGCTGATCCCGGTGTACAGGCAGTCCGCTCGCAGGTGACTATAAGTCATCCACCCGGCGGTAGGCTGCCATTACTTTCCGCCAGGCCTGCGGTTACCTTCCCAGCCGTGGAGCATTACCGCCCCTTGGCCAGTACCAAGTTATACTGCTTGATGACAAAGGCACATAGGCGTGAACAATTTGCCCAAGGTTGTTACGCAGCTTTTGTCCTGAGTAGGATTTGAAACCATGACCTGTTGATCGTAAGTGCAGTGCTCTACCCGTTGCACCAACTAGATACTGTTATCACAATATCTCATGAAAGGCTTGAGCAGTCTCAGTGAAGCTTACAGAGAATATTCACTAGCCTAATGTAAATAACGGCATTTGTCCTGCGGGCATCTTGCCAGTAGTAATTAATATAATGTCGCTTTTGCAAATTACTACAGTTTTTGCTGTGTGCACCGGTTCAGAGTACAAAATAGCATTAAAAGTAGGACTAGTGGTAGTTAGTTGGTGGTTTGTAGTAGGTGATATTAACAATGATGACACGCATTGATCGATTCCTTTAAAAAGTCCGCTGTATTGTCGTCCGGTTTTCCTGGAATAAGGACCACATAGAAAGTTTGACGTTATCATTATTTTCTGAAATGTGAAACAAAAGACATTTTCTGAAATGTGAAACAAAAGACAGTTGAAGTGAATTTTCTCATCGCTGTTGTATTGGTCTGTTGACAGCAAACAGTGCTATACAGGCTGAAGCGGCATTGTTTGGCAGTCCCATGATGCTGAAGCTGACTGGAGTTGTCGGATGCCATATTTCCGGCGACGTCAACACATTCTGCTGTTCCGCTGATGTCGTTATTGCCATTACAAAGGTACTGTGCATAGCAATGGATTTCATATCATGATCATTTAATCACGTATTTTTATTTCATCACATCATGTACATGTGGTGCAAAAATACTGGGCTAGTGACCACTGAGTCAGAGAAGGTGCAAACTATTTCACAAGTTAAGTAAGTAAGTAACTAATGAAGGAAATTTATACACAGCGCCAAAAAGAACGGTCACTAGGCACTGATGCCTCAAACAATGATGCTTCTGGACTGGAACTGCTGAAGCTAGAATCGTCAAATTTTGCATACAGGTAGACTGTATCAAATCCTAGTCTAGTCTACGGATGACACGCCCCTAAAAGGGGCGTGGTCAGGGTCACATGACCTATTTTCAGTTGCGAAGCCCGCAGTCATATCTCCTGAATGGCTGAGGCGTGAGTCACCAAAGGTTGCGTGCAGGTAGGATGCATTAGTGCTAGCCTTGGGATGACAGACTACCCCCTAATGGGCATGGTCAGGGTCATGTTAGTTTTTTTTTAATTTTGCCCCGGATTATATATTTGGAACTGGTGAAGCCAGTGTGCTAATTGATACATAGGAGTACTAGTGCAGCGTGCGCACATCATATATAACCCCCGAAAGGGATGTGTGGCGTGTCGCGTGACCTGTTTAAATTTTGGGAAATAAGTGATAATATCTAGTGTTGTTACGGTGGCAGAAATTTGCAACTCGGTCGGTGGCGGTGTTTATCTTGACATGCCACCGCAGTGCCGGTGCCGGTGGCGATTATCGGTCAGTTTCAAGGCTAGGGTTGTTAATTGGAAACAGTTGACACAGGTGGATGTTGCGGCTTCCAGATCCAGATCGTTCCGGCAGTCCTGGCGACGGCCTCACTAAGTACAGTGCCTAGACTGTTCGTGCTGTCCCGGCAGTGCTGTCGTTTGGGAGTGGGGAAGGGGACGCCGCGCGGGGGAGTGCGGGCGGTGTCGCCGACTCTGACTTTTTTGAGGAAACAGCGCCCAGAAATACCGCTGAGAACACTGCAAAACACCGCGACGGTGGTGTTGGTTCTATGGTAGCCAACCACCGCGGTGGCGGTGAAATTTTGGTGGTCGTAACAACACTAATAATATCTCGTTGGTTGTGCAAGATAGAGACATAGTTGCAGTGGAAGACTAATAGGAAATTGTATGTGGCCTATTGAATGACACCATTGCCAGTGCCCTTGAATGACCTTGAAGGTTACTTTTGCTGTTTGAAACCTTTATTAACTCCGGTACTCCGTGAAACATAGCATCAATTTTCTAACAGTGTGCAGTGCAGTCCGTCTGTGGTAGCTGAGCTTTTTGTTGTATGCAGCGTGGCTGTGGCATTGTTGACTGTGTGATATAGTAGACTAAGTCAAACAGTCAGAGTGGGAGGATGTAGAGCTTCTGATGCTGAGATGTGAGCTCGGTGCACGATGTTTGTACATTGTACAGTGCCTACGACAGTTTGACGTCAGTGGAAAGTTGGTGGAATTCTTCGGCACCGGAGTGAGCTCGCTGTCAATACTTGAGCGCACAACGATTTGCAGCATGTGTCCGGAGTACGGTGCTACAGCCGCCTTCTTCCCCGTCGATTCCGCATGCCTCGACTATCTCCGACGTTCAGGTATTTATGCACGCATTCGTGTCACACACACATGCTGACAGTGGGCCGACAAAGGTCCAATGGCTCCGACATAACTAAATCTCCACCCAAGACCTTGTCCTTGATATAGCTTATTTTTGTGCAGAAAGGGGTCATTAATCTCTCAACCAACCAGGCAACCTGTATTTGTGACATTTTCATGAATATTATGAATATTCAGATGTTACACTTATCATTGAATATTAATTTATTCTGGCAACATATATTATTTGTGGATAACGTTACGGGTGATTCAGAAATGCTGTCTTTTGTGTGTGCCAAATTATATTTGTAACTAGTGGTTGCTAACGCGTCTGTATTTATGCTGATTCTTTGTATCAAATCAAGGATGTTGTTTGTTTTGCTGTGTTTGAATAATTTGACTATCATCACGTTGCATAATGCGGCATTATTTGATGCCCTTAGTTGAACATTAACTGGTGATTTTTCAAAGTAAGTATGTAGGTGATTTGATGAGTGAAACTATTCTACGCAGGTTGGCATGATGCAGTCGGCATAGAAGTTGCTCGAAAATATCTCACATGTGTTCGACTTCTCAGGGACTATAAAGATGCAAGTCAAGATCCTATGTATTCTGCGGTAAGATCCCCCGTGTCAAGTTTGACTTTACTTTTTCTCACAGAAATCAGATATGCTATACTAGAAAATAGTTCATTCATGAGCAGCCGTATTGGCACACTGCCTGCTTCCCATAGACAGCATTTGAGCAATACTGACTGTTTGGAGGGTTGGAGGGAGATTATCAACTGTTCTGTGAGATGTTGTGAAGCATAGTAGTGTACATTGATGTGAACAGTTCTTTCACGTGACTGTTGGCTTACATTTAGGAAGTTGGTTTTTGTGTTGTTTCTTGCATGTGGCCATTTTGCTTGTATTACAAATAGTTGTATCTATCTCCATGTGTTTTGTATATTTCTGTTGTTGCTCATGGGGCCTGGGTACTCCCTTTCCCCGTTTTTTTCTCCCTTGTCCATTCACTTCCGTATCTTTTGCTCATTTTGCTTTTCCCCTTTTCTCATTCACTTTACTTATTTTTTACTTTTGTCCACCCCTTCCCTTTCTACCAGAATAGTCTCCAGTCTGAAGGTCATAGGAGGCGACCGAACCTGGGTTTAGTTTGTTTTTTTTATGATTGTGTTATCTGTATTGCCTAGTTAAGATTTATTCTGGTGTTTTGTAATATTTGGTTTAGTTTAGTCTTGTGGTGCGATAGTTGTCTTTTTCTGGCTATAGGCGGTGGAGAAACGGTAAACATGACGCGCAACAACCAATCATGGAGGTCCATAAATATTTATAGATCTCCATGCAGCCAACAAAAGTTGCCGTGACATTAGTCCGTACATACTTTCGCGGGGAGTTGTACTCTCGCAGAGTACTTTTCATCTAGTTGGAAATGTAATCAGTACTTAAAGTTAAGTTGCCATTAGTTTAATGACGATCTAATTGTGGTTGATGCAAACGGCCCTTATAAGATTCGTCTCTGAAATGGCCTGCTCCTCCCTTGTCCATTCACTTCCTCATCTTTTGCTTTTTATTACTTTTTTCCTTTTTCCTGTTCTAATTCACTTTACTTATTTTCTTCTATTGTCCATCCGATCCCTTTCTACCAGAATCGTCCCACTCCATTTCCAGGCGCGAGGTCGTAGGAGGTGACCGAACCTGGGTTTAGTTTGTTTTGTTTTATGATTATGTTATCCGTATTGCTTGGTTAAGATTTATTCTGGTATTTTGTTGTATTTGGTTTAGTTTAGTTTTGCGGAGTGATAGTTGTCTTTGCCTGTTGTAGGCGCTGGCGTAATAATTTAAATGAGTCTCTCGATCCCTTTTCCTTATGGGTGGCTGCAGAACAAAAAGGCAGCCAGGGTTGAGGTTAATATATCGCTGGCCTTCCTTCACTGGGTAGGGATAGCTCTCCACCCTTGACCTTTTGTCTCTGATATAGCCATATTTGTGCTGAAAGGGGACGTTAAACTCCAACTAACTCTGAAATGGCCTCTTGTGTGTCAAGTGGGTATGTTCAACACTGCTCACTCATGTGTATTGCAGGTCGTTCGAGTTGATCTTAGTTCAATAAAATGTTGTTGTTCCGGGCCGAAGCGTTCATTAGATCGTGTTGATATCAGTAACGTCAAAACAGACTTCTTGTCTTGTTTACAAGACAGTGAAAGCCCACGGGTGAGTCACCAGACCGTGCTGTCTATTTGTAAACTGTAATGTAGTCAGACACATCATTTTGTACGCTGAGCTGAGCCCGGTTAGTACTGGGATGGGTGACCATCCGGGTTCGACTCCCAGGGCGGCACTTTATTTCGGTATGTAACCAACCACCCAGGTCGACTCAGCGTTCTACCCTCCGTGGGACGGTAAAATGAGTACCAGCCAAAGGGCGGTGATGTTCTGCGGCTGGGGAGTAAAGGCGGGCATGGTGTAATTTGCAGGTAAAACTGTGTGATCCATGTCTGAGCGCATATGAGGCGCTTTGCGTGATGCGCTATACAAATAGACGTATACCTTACTTTACTTTACTTCTTTAGGAAAGCCACTGATGTGCTTTGAGCATTAGTTGTCTGAGAAAGGACAGGTTTTAAGCAAGCATTCAAAACAAGCACTGCTGTGAGATGGGTTGTGTCTCATGTTGAACTGTCCCGTATGGACTCTATGGCTGTAATGCACCTGGATTCATTTGTTAATTCCAATGCTATATAAATCATTCATTTACTTACTTACTTTCTTACTTATTTAATTTATTAACAGTAGGCCTATTTCGTTTGCAGGCCGGAGACTTGGTTTTAGTTTTTATGCCTTTGCCATCCGACAATGTCAGTGAAGGTATTGTTTTTAGGTTGTCCCGTCCGTTTGTTTGTTTGTTTGTTTGTATGTTCATTTGTTCTTCTGTCAATTCCGTTCATACGGTCAGAAACTGTTACCAAGATATCTCATGAAGATCTTGAGACAGCTGACAGGGAATATTCACTTGCCCCTACCGATGACCTCGTTAGATGGTGGAGGTTAAAGGTCAAAAGGTCACACTAGTTTTAGTGTGTGGTGGCAACAAAGTCCATCTTCTAGTCGTGTTTATTTTATGTTCTAGTATATTTTGTTACGGGCACATTTTCAGTTTTTCAGTACTAAGCCAAGACATCGGCTGGGAAGAACGTCTCCGAAATTACGTGTTTTGTGTCGGGTGGGACGTAAAACACAATAACAGTAACATAATAACATGACAACCCAGAAGGCTTGCCGAATAAGCTGATATGACATGACTATCGATCAGTGACTGGAATGGAATGAAGATGCACATGAATACTCCAAACCAAATTACGCGAGCACACCAGACCACACCAACGGCGCCGCAAAAAATAGTTCGGACAAATGTTGTTAAGTAAGTTTATAACAATATGTTATAGTGATGTAAATGTGAAAATATTTCATTGAATTTAGTATATTTCCTGCTCTCATTTATTGTGCTACAAATTATATTTTAATAACTGAGTTCATCTTACCGGCAGATGATCGGCTTTTACCTCAGCGGTGATCGCCTCCTGAGAAGTAGGCCGTGCGGCAAAGCCCGCTATGTGCCACTTTAGTCACGTCTCTAGCAGCTCGGGAAATGGGGCATGCACACACAGGTAAGTCAACTAGCCTTGGCCGTACACAGTTAGTTTTGTTTGTCAAATATTTTACGAAACAGCACGAGGAGTTGTTTTGTGTGTTTGAAGGGTTTCTGTCTCAGTTCTGAGAAGCTGGTGTCACAAGAAAGTTTTGTGCATGACGGTGTACCATACACCTTGAAACATGGTGATGTCGTTCTTGCGGCCATTACGGGCTCTACAAATGCAACAAGTTCATCTGTCATGCTAGCAGCTGGTAAGTGTGTCGTTTTCTCCACGCAATTTGCAGCATCATTGCAGCCCATCGGGGTGACACGTTGCCGATAGTAGTCTAAACATGTACGTCAGTGGGGACTGATCTCTATCCACACATGCCGATCCTACGTCCACACGCCGCGCGATATTCCACGATCTGTAGCGTGCCGTTTACATCAGCACATCTTTACGGTACTATAAACGTCGCTTTGACTTAAGTCAGCCTAGACCTGCAGGCTAGGCTAGTCTCCTTCCAGTTCTGTTTATAGTTAAGTGTGCACACTGGCCGATTTGTCCTATTTTGGGCTTCTGGGGGAGCAAAGTTCCCCAAAATGTGAGATTCCCTGCGTGGGATGCCGATGAACCGCCGTGCAAAATTTGATGCTGCTTATCCTCGCTGGAGAAATCCGTATCCGTACAAGAAAACAGACACACAAACAGCAACCGATATATCCACACCTTGTCCACCGGCATGTGTGGATAATAACTATGTAAGGAAGTAAAACGGGGGCATGTCTTCGTGGTTATTGTGACAGACTCTTGCCTGGCAAACCCAGTACTCGATACTGGCTGTTACCTTTACCGTTTTTTGGTGCCATCAAAAAATATATAAAGGGGTGTCTGGGTAAAGTAACTGTTCTATTCCTGCTGCCCAAAAGGTCTCACTTTGCGTGTGAGCAGTTCCGAGCCCTTGAACGAAAGAGTTCACGGTGTTAAAAAGATAAAATGAATATTATAAAGGTTGAGAAGTACAGAAACAAGTATCCAAAGTCATCCGGCACGAGGCTGCATCGCCGTTTTGTCATGTCACTCCTTGCATTGGCGAATGAATTTGTCCGTTGCATGTGCTGGGCTCAGTGCACTCATGTGTAAGGTAAAGTAAAGTAAAATAAACAGTGTATAGCAACTTAGCTTTTACCGCTACGGGAAACTCACATGCCATATGGCATCACACAGTGTTACCTGCCACCCGACAGAGATGAGAATCCCGCCTTTACCCCCCAGCCGAAGCAGGTACTCGATTTAGCGACCCGGACGGATGCAAAGCTGAGTTGAACCCGCAACCTGTGAATTGCAAGTCCAATGCCCTACTGCTGAGCCACCACACAACACAAGACGTGTAAGGTAGGGTGCAATGTGCTGGCACATGTGCTTCTCAGAATTACCCCTTTCCTTGGGGAATCTGGACCCCATCTAACTCTTGGTTACTTGGACCCACTCGAGTTAGCCCCCCCCTCCCCAAATGGCATCTCGATTGGTCAGCTGTTTTTGCACAGGTCGCTCACATGCAGGCGGCAGAAAATATGCGCACAACCACCAGAAAATATGCCCACCGATTGTGTATTGTGTATCAACATCACTGCAGAAAATATGGAAGAGTCACAGCATACCAATTTCAAGAAAGATACGACTAATGAAAGCGCTAGTGTGGCCTGCAGCAACGTACGGCTGTGAAAGCTGGACACTCAGAAAGAATGAAGAAGCACGTCTTGACGTCTTTGAGATGAGAGGGCTGAGAAAGATTTTTCGGGTATTGTGGACAGCACAGAAAACAAATGAGTGGGTTCTTAACAAAGCTGGAGTAAAGAGGGAACTGTTAGACACTGTCAAAGCATGGAAGCTAGCATACTATGGTCACATCATGAGGAAACAAGGGAAGTGCCTGGAGAAAGAGATAATGTAAGGAACAATGCCAGGTGCACGCAGGCGAGGAAGACCACGCACGGCCTGGATGGACAGTACCAATATGTGGACAGGACTTCCTGTGGAAGAGTCAGTCAGAATGCAGTATTTTGGGGAAAGGCTAATCTTGTGTCAAGTGCTCGTAAAAATAATCGGGGCATTGACATATCCTATAAACTAATAGTTGTTATACAGAGGTTGCAGGTTTTTGGAATAAATGTAGGCATCGCTATGACAGATACATTCGCGAAACTTTACGACTTATTGCTTTGTAAACGATTAGAGAAATGATTTACCCGTGATAGAGAGCAAGCTGGTGCCCAAAGCGGTAGAGGATGTTTAGAGCACATTTTGTCGCTTTGTCTGCTTGTAGACTATGCTGTTTGTCAAAAAGTGAAACTCTATGTCATGTATGTTGACTTTGCTAAAGCATACGATCTTGTCCCTAGACAAGTGCTTGGTGATTGTTCGGTGAAATTAGGATGTGGTTATCTAATGGTTTTGGCCATAGCCAGTTTGTATGGAGACACAAAAATGATGCTGGGAGCCGCCGTGATTACCACCACGATCGGTTTAATACAAGGATCCCCCACTAGTTGTTTTTATTTACACTTTATATTAATGGTTTAGTACGAAAAATTACGGCCTACTGTGGAAGTGATGGTTTTCTAGGCTATATTCACTGTTTGTTATTAATGGATGTCATGTCAATAAAATTACTACTGCTACTAGGTATTTGACGCTGTTATTACGCTGTGGTGTGGCTGTCGTCAGGCATGCTGGCAAAGAAGGCATTGGACCGAGGTCTTGTAGTTAAGCCATACATCAAGACGAGTCTGTGTCCTGGGGCCGGCGTCGTGTGTCATTATCTCAACTACGGCAACGTCATGGAGTCTTTGCAGCAGCTTCGGTCAGCCATAGAAATGAATTTTTAAACTCTGGTGTATGTAAGTAAGTAAGTTAGAACATTGCTAGGGTGTAAGCACGCAGTTTGATGCACCGTGTTCACTAGCTGCCAAATACGGATGCTTTCCAAAATCACTTAGTTATTATGGCCACCGAAGGCAAGGCCATTATATTTTACCGCTGTAGTTTATTTCTTTCTTTCTTTTTGTCAACATAGATGAAAGACCAGCCATGGGATCTCAACCGAACTTGGCCGGTAGGTCGGAAGTGGTGTTGATTTACAAATGCCCCACAAAAATTTCGGGGCCCTCCTCCAAAATTTGGGGTCCAAAAAACATCACATTTTGCCCCACCTTTTCCGCGACTTCTGCACTTGACACCACATATCTCCGGAACGAAGCGTCACATGGACAAACAAAATGCTAGTGTCAATCTATAGTGTGTCCCCTACACGATGTCCTACTTTCTGTGACCTTTGACCCTGAAATGGCTGAGATCTGTTTGCTTATTATTATTATTATTATTATTATTATTATTATTTATTGTAAACGCAACTAATGCAGTACAAAATACAATA
>Ga0209780_1002609_pt1 | contig 12914 bp, 10 predicted proteins | sample WorMetexBAHAMAS2_FD_187384 | JGI IMG/M metagenome (GOLD analysis project Ga0209780, IMG submission 187384) | Marine gutless worms symbiont microbial communities from Max Planck institute for Marine Microbiology, Germany - Inanidrilus exumae... | ecosystem: Host-associated > Annelida > Digestive... | reverse complement strand
CATTAATGATTTGGACAGTGGTATTGTCAACTGGATTTTGAAGTTTGCAGACGATACTAAAATATACAGTTGCCTGAGAGATCAAAAAGACTGCGATGCATTACAGGATGATTTGGATTTGCTTTTTTACATGGTCAACCGAATGGCAGATGCAGTTTAACGTGGATAAATGCAAGGTAATGCATATTGGTAAGAAGAATCCCCTCTATACATATAAAATGAATGGTTCAAAGCTAGAGGAAGTGACAACTGAAAAAGATTTGGGTGTATACATCAGCAACGATGCCAAACCATCTGTTCATTGCCAGCAAATTTATTTAAAAGCTAACAGAATGCTAGGGTTTGTTAAAAGGAATATCATCAGCCGGCATCCCTCCATCTTATTAAATATGTATAAAAGTTTCGTACGTCCACACCTCGAATACTGCTCACCAGCTTGGTCACCACATTATCAGAAGGACAAAGAGTTACTGCAGAGAGTGCAACATCGATTCACCAGGATGTTCAGACACTTGCGCCAATTGGATTACTGCACTCGGCTGGACATATGGTCCTTAGAAGAGCGAAGAAATAGAGCCGACCTTATTAAAGTTTTCAACATCATGACAGGTTTTTCTTCAATTTCTGTGGACGCGTTCTTTGAAGTTAACAAAGATGGAACAAGGGGTCATACCTTGAAGTTGGCCAAGCATCGATCGAACAAAGACTTGCGCCACCACTTTTTCAGTGAGCGAGTTGTGAACAAACACCGACCGACCGAGCATGGATGTGGACATTGATGAATTTCGAGTACCAGGTGAGGTAACTAGTTCCGGTTGGTTGTTGAGTCAGTTTTTGTTTTTAATGTGTTATTTGTTGTGAAACGTTAAAACTGCAGTTAGGAACAGTGCTTGTATCAAACTGTTGAATCAGCGGTTGTGATTATTTATATATCATATATATAAGGACTAGTTAATAGTAGTAGTTATTGGTCTAGTGCAGTTTCGCTACTCGTCGACGGACCACACGGCATATTCGGTACCTGTCGTATCTCTCTATACTTACTGACTGTATCTATTCGCCTCAGAAATACACATACTATAAGATAACTGAAAATTTCAATATATATATAACAGGCAGGCTGCCAGAAAGGCACAAATGCCTATCAGTGCTGGCTGTCTGTACAACTTAAATGGTATAATACAGGTACACAAATGCACACAAAACACAAAAGAAGAAAAAAAACAGGCGTGCGTATAAAGCGTAAAACGTAAACCTGCAACAGATAATAAGCGTTAAAATTCAGCGTAATACGTTAACCCTGACCCTAACAGTTAATCCTAACTAGTCGACACCATATAGAAAGTCGGATATTGAAGCCTTGAGAAGGTACAAAAAAGGCAACTAAATTACTACCAAAAATTAGGCATTTAACATATGCTGATCGTCTGAAAACTTGCAAGCTGCCAACGATACATTATAGACAAATTAGAGGGGATATGATTGAAACTTATAAGATACTCTCTGGTAAATATGACTTGGAAGCAGTATCAATTTTAACTACATCACCTACTCTAACAACCAGAGGCAATGATTTAAGACTGCAAAAGAATCGTGCAAGATATGATCTGCGCAAATTTTTTTTACTAATAGAATTGTTAATATGTGGAACAGTCTGTCTAATGAAGTTGTGCATGCAGAATGTACTAACGCATTTAAATCCAGATTGGATAAATTCTGGTCTAATCAGGAAATAATTTACTACTATTGTGCTGAAATTTAAGGAACTGGAAGTCGAAGTGTAAATTATTAGAAATTGTATCGAAGTACCGTATTCTAGTTCTTGAATATTGAGGAGGCGGGCATAGAGGCTTCACGCCTGCGCTCGTATTTTTTGTCTACGTCTAGTGTTGTTACGGTGGCAGGAATTTGCAACTCGGGCAGTGTTTTTTTGACATGCCACCGCAGTGCCGGTGGCGGTGGCAAATATCGGTCGGTGTCATTGCTAGGGTTGTTGTTAATTGGAAACAGGCGGATGTCGCGGTTGGTTGTGCTGGAATGCGCTAATTGCTCACTGCACGCGACTGTGGAGGGTGCACTAAGTGAGACCGTTGCTATGGTCTCACTAAGTACAGTGCCTAGACTGTCGCTGCTGCCTGCTGCTGTCTGGTTTGCGAGTGGGGAAGCGGACGTGTGGGGGAGGGCAGGCGGTATCGCTGCTGACTGATCTCGCCGTGCGTTCACGTTCACGCAGGATCAAATAACGCTGCCAAAGTGAGGGGCAGTGCCCAGAAAGACCTCTGAGAGCACACTGTAAAACAACGTGATGGCGGTGTTGGTTCAGTGGCGGTGAAAGTTCGGTGGTCGTAAAAACACTAATCCTAACCCTATTCATCCTACTGACCTAATTAGCCTACTGAACCGTACTAACCCTAACCGATACCTGTTGCTAGTTTACGTTTTATGCTTAACGCTTTTTACCAATATCCGAAAAAGCAACTAACATGTAAACAAAACTAACCGGAGTGCATGTGCATACGAAATCTCATTCTAATGACATAACTCACAGTATAGGCTGTATTAACATATTGCAAGTGGATTTATTAAAGACATGTAACAACTTTGAATGATGTGCTAAATATGTTGTATTTTCTCTTTTGAACAAATCATTAGATTTTAAACATTTAAATTTTACTCGTAAGTCAGTTTACCAAATACCAAATCTAGTATTTACTCAAAAAATATGTATATTATTTGTTGATCTTGTTCGGTGACAATGAAAGGTGTTATGAAGGTGAAAATAATTATGGAAAACTGAAGGTAATTTTTCTTGGTGATGAATATTTTTATGAGCAAACTGTAGAATCTGAAAATCATGTAATTTGGGAACAGTTAATGTATTATGGGCTAAGTACAATTTATTAGTAAGATATTTTATTAGCTTATTTTGTCATATACGTAGGAGTTTATTATTTAATTTCACTAATCTATCCAGATGTGTTAAACATGCGTTGGCATATACTTCAATAGAATACACTATATGAGGGTGAACAAATGCATAATATACCGTACCAGTATATGTTTAAGCAAGGCATTATAGTGTGTAATTGTTTTGTTGACTCTGTAATTTGGATATGTTGCGGAATTACTCTTGCATGGAGTGTCGAAAAGCATATGCTTTATCTACTAGGTCTAATAAGATGTGCTCCAGTGCTGTTTGCATCCTGTGGCTGCTTGCTTGCAGAATTTATGGCTTTTTGTCCAGTCTGCCTGTCAGACTGCAGATCACGGTATATCAGGTCTAACCAACTGCATATCAGTTCATACCATATGAGCCCGTGTATTTAACTTATTAAATGCAGTACTGTGCTAAAAGTGACGTGTGCTGTTTGTATAATTCAGGCGTGTTTGATCAGAATTTCATTATCACTGCTGTTATCGCATAGTAGTGTTAATGCTGTAGACATCAATATATGTCAAATAAACCAACAAATAATATTCCATTGCCTGACCTGTAAAAATGCCTGCTTAAACAGATGCTCATAGGCAACTCACAGGACGGCCTTCCTAACAAGACCTGTACTAGGTCAGCCTTGAGACCAAGTGGACGTCAATCCAGAAGCAGGTCCATGTTCTTCTTTCTTTCTTTTTCCAGTTTTATTTTAATTGCATTAACAGACTCTGCAGATAGTGATTCTTCATTCAGTTTAGGGATGTGACAAAGTTCGCATTCGAATTCGACGACGTTCGAACTTCGAACGTTTTAGCTGATTCGAAATTCCACAAAGTTTTTTACGGCCCATCGTCGAATTCGAATCTAAGGTCTATCGGTGCCGCATGTTTACACAGACCGGCCACCGGAACAAGTTAACAACAAATGTGCATTGCCTAATAGCCTGAAGGGACCGAAAATAATACTAAATATGACTGAGCAAAGACGACATTAATAGAGTGTTCCATTTTGGATTTTAGGCAGTGCATGCGATGTGGCCTGTTTTTCCAGATGTCCCATGCAGTGTGGTCTCTGTGTTGGGCAAATGGGTGAGCTGTGCAAAAACAGCTGTAGAGATCGTGAGCCCGTTTGGCATGATGACTCATGGGTCCAAGGAACCATGTATTAGATGGTATCCAGTTCTCCTAGGGGAAGGGGCTGCCAAGAGGGGTGACAAGATGGCGATGCGACCTTTTGCCAAATTGAAATTACTCTGGTCTCTTGTTTAAAGTGTTATGATATTTGTTTGGGAATGTGTTGTTACGTTTTGTAGATATGTAATAGTATTTGCTACTCACCATTATCGGACAGATGTGACATGTGAACTGCTGATGTTGCAACACTTTTCGGAGTAACCTGCTGCACACAGTTCTGTGATGGCTGCCTATGCTAGTCCACAATCATCTCCGTACCGAGGACGACTTCTGAGATGTGTTGTCTTGATGCTGGATGATACAGAACAGATATTTCAAGTTCCAGTAAGCCATTGTGATGCTTTTATCAGAGAAGCCTGCTAACATTAGCTTCATTTCATCATCAGCCAGCTCCGGTTGGTTAAGCAGGCTCCGTGCACTTTAAAGACATTTTTTGTGAACAACCAAGACATGCATATTTACTTCGCCTCCGTATATGAAGTATTGTGATCAGCATTTCTGTATATCTGTTTGTTTGTCTGTTTGTATGTCTGATTGCAGTTCTCAAAAACCACAAGTCCGAATTTTACCCAGTTTTCTGTCCATGACAGGGGCCGTGGTCCAATGGATAAGGGTAAGTCATTCCATGCTAAAGGTGCACATTAACTGAAGGCACGTCTGCCACACTGAGATTTTGTTGAAAGTAGTGCCAGCAAATTTTGATCACCTGAACAAAGATACTAAATTGGTTGGTGTTGCTGATGTAACAGCTGCAAACAGGTGGGTTGTATGGCTGACAACAATTGTTTGCAAGAGATTGGTTGACTGGGAGTGAGATGGTTGTAAGTTTATGTTTAATGTGAGAAGTAACCGATAACAAGTGTAAGCGACTTAGGAGAGAGGGAACAGGAGTGGAGTGAAGATTTGGTAGAACAGTCCATGCCACTGTGTTATTGGGATCACTGAAGCATCCAAACAACTATTTGTCCTGATGCCATTCTGCAAGTTATCAGTGACGTCTGCAAGTCATCATCATCTTCATCATTTTTGTTTATTAATCAAGTTGGCATGTGCAGCGTGATTCACATGAACAGACAATAGAGCATCTAAAAACATTGAACTTAAAAATGCAGGAGAAAAGTTACAACTGTATACGTTACACACTAAGATATCTCTGTCATTCAAGTCTACAGTTTTAGGGATTAAAGCCTTGTTGTGATAGCGTTCTCTGAGATTATAATGTACTTCAGGCCAATCTGGGAATCTTAACCAAGGTTTGGGTTTGCTGTGCGACGGTTTATCACCTTGGAAGGGTTGCGGCTCAGAAGGTTGGGGAACAGAGAGCACACAGAACTTTGCTGATATTTGCCTCTCATGTTAGATATTATTCTTCTTGAAGAATACTGGTGAAAGTAATTGAAATTGATAGATTTTGTCATTGCAGCAAGTTAATAAAGTGCTTATTAACTTAATTACAATAACTGATTATGCATAGGAAGTCTTTTAAATGACATGATATTCTGAGAAATCATGATTTGGAGTGGAAAGAGTTGCAGCTAAGGGAAGTTGCACTTTTAAAGTTATTGCTAACTATATTTTTACAGTGTATTGGGAGCATTTCTGATCAAACTGGCACTGCATAATAATTAATGGCATTTATCACATATGAATCATTTTCATAGTCATTTGATTCTAAACGTAATTACTGGCCCGCCTACACATAGTGTAGGGGCCATACTAGTAACAGTCGTTGGCGTCTGTCGTCGTCTGTAACACTCATATATGCAATGTAACTCACCAGGGGGCTGCACGTGGTGGGCCAGTAGTGTTACGTCCTGTTACGGCGACGCCTTGTTATCATAGCTAAGATAGTCTGGTTAAGATTAAAACATGCTACACATACTCATGTGATTGTTATATTTTTCCCACATCTGTATAACAACAAACGTTGGATTATCGGAATCAAAGAAGAGATGTTGTTTCATGTATGCTCTACTGCTACCATCACAGAACATTACTGCTACTGTATGACAGTCTGCTGCTGCTGCCGGTTATCATTAGGCAGTAAACAATCACAAGTGCCATCGCACGGTGGTGGCTAAGAAGGGTGCTAACACCTGTTAATGATTACACCTGTATGATGGTGTCAGTGCTGCTTCTTAAATTAGGCACTGACGCTTGAAGTCCTGGCACTAGCTACTACATAGTTTGGTAGAAAAGCCTGATTCTCAGTCATACACGTTGACGCTAGTTGAAGTCCCACTAGTTTTTTAAAGTCATTTTTATTGAACGATCTTCATAGTGGGTGGAGATAGAGAGTTCAAATTTGATAGGTAAGTTGATCGTAGCAAGTGCTAGCCCACGGATGACAAATCATTCCTGAAAGGGGTGTGGTCAGATCACGTGAACCATTTAAATTTTGGTGGGCACCAACCATATCTCAAGAACGGCCGAAGCTATAGTGGTCAAATTTTGTACACGAGTAGGCTATGTAAAGTCCTAGCATACTAATGACAAATGACCCTTAAAAGGGGCATGGTCAGGGTCACGTGCCCTGCTTTAAATTTTGGAGCCCCCGATGATATCTCTGGAATGGTTTAAGCTAGAGTCGTCAAATCTTTAACGCATGTCGAATGTATCAAATCCTAGCCTATAGATGACAAACCATTCTTAAAAGTGGTGTGGTCAGGGTCACATGAACTATTTTCGATTTCATGTATTAGCCACTAGCCTTGGGATGACATACTACCCCTGATGGGCGTGGTCAGGGTCACGTGACCTGTTTTCTTAAATTTTGCCCCAATCACATCTTTGGAGTCGGTGAAACTAGGCACTTCAAATGTCGTGTGCTGATTGATACAGAGGTGTACTAGTGCAATAGTTATAGATTACCGCCGAAACGGATGTGTTTAGGGTAGCCATACAAGTACAGCTACAAGCTTAACGCCCATACGTACGTGGGCTGTGTTTAGGGTCCTATGACCTTTAAGTTTTGGGAAATAAGTGATCATATCTCGGAAACGGTACAAGATAGAGATATGGTTGCAATGGAATTCTAATAGTAAATTGTATGTGGCCTATCGAATGGCCTTATTGCCCGTACCATTCAATAACCTTGAAGGTCACTTTTGCTGTTTGAAATTTTTTACTCCCATACCTCGTGAAACATAGTACGAATTTACTAACATAGCGCGCATCGCACGGTCTCTCTGCGGTAGCTGAGCTTCTTGTTCCAAGGAATATTCAGTTTTCATAGCGATCAGTTGGCTCACTATCATGGGTTTTGCGCCTATGAATTATTAGTTGCCGTATGGTAAGTTAAACTGAAAGCGACCAAATGCCAGACGTTTGAGTCAGTGCGTTGTGTAATTGTGTGATGTTACTGGTGGTGGCATGGCAATTGGTTTCGTCTGCTGTGCTGACCGCGCGCGGGCGCGGCGTGGAGTGGTTGATGTATTCATTACGGCATGCGTGGTGAGAATGAATGAACGCCGGGCGGGCAGGCAGCGGTCGGTACGGTGATGCCGTCGGGTCATTGACCACCGTGACCTCTGTCAGTCAGCGCGAGACACACGCAACCCGCATGCCTGCTGTATCAGGAACCGGGATGCTACCTGCGCCTCTGTGTTGCCGCACAAAATGCATGTAGTTTTAAAACGGGCAAATTTGTAAACAACGTTCGCTATGAAATAAGCAAAACTTCCCAGACCTGTTTTCTGGAGCTTAAAACACGGCCTCTCCAGGAGATCTGCTGTTGGACCCCTCTGGGAGTGTGGCTGTCCGACCCCAAATGATATCTCTGGAATGGCTGAAGCTAGAATCGTCAAATTCATCCTCCTCTTTTCGTCATTTTCATGATCGTGGATCTGCAGTTCTGCAGTACATTCCTGTACACTCGTGTGTTATCGCGTCCATCCACTTGGTGTCTTGAATAAATGGCATCACAGAAAATTTCTTCTTGCCACTTATTGGTAGTATGTATGATTGTGTCGTCAAGATGATTCTTGTCAATTTTGTCTTTCATATGCGTCCTTTAACATTTTCTTGACGTTTTTACTCATTACCAGGTTCTCAAGGTAAGTCTGGTTAGATCATCTCTCTCGTTCCATTTTTACTAAACCCTGGATGTGGTACATGAGTTAGCTATTAGTATTTACCGCCTGTGAAGTTAGGACTGTACGGCGGGATAGAAACATATTTGCCCGTCGCCACCAAAGTGGCATTTATTAATTTTTGGTGAAGTTTAGACGTCGTTGTTGAGATACGCAAGCGGACAGACAAACATACAGACATGCTGATTACAATACTTTGCACCTCTACTGGTGGTAAAGTAAAATGTCTTGTTTTTGAGACCTATTGTATTTCTGTATGGTAGAGAGTAAATACATGGGTGGGTGACCTGAGCACCATTAAGATGGTGAGCTCTTAGTTATGCTAAGAAACTAAGAAGAAAATGTTTCCACTAGTTTGGACTTTATAAGAACTTGAACAAGCGCAATTGATTTTGTTATGGCAGCATAATTATGTTGAGTTCGGTGGTAAACAAATATGTTCAGTTTATGCAGTAGCTGTTTTACAATGTATGTTGTACAAGAACTGTAAAGTACACTTGCTAGGTTGCGAAAAAAATATAGGCTTAATTATTTCTTAGTAATTACCGTAATATCAATGGTTCCTAAAAATCTCGACTGAAACTCTGATGCCGTCAACTCTTGGCCGTAGCCTCTGGGAGCTGGGGCCCCTATAAACCATTAAATACAACCATGCTCACAAGGCCCCCTGGCTAGATTTGAGGGAATTAGGGGTATCGGCCCCAGTGAAGCAGTTATTGTGCCCAGGGGCCCCGAGTTCGTAGTTATATGCCAATGCGAATTGGTCAAAGTATATATTTATGAAACTGAGTACTTACGAAATCAGTGAATATTTATTGTCTGAGTGCTTTCTTTTTCTAACTTTCGTTAAGTGACATCTAAGAGCGCTGTCCGTAAGAACTTCTCCGTAGCGTAGCGCTGGCTAACTTAACGGGACCCTGGTGTAATTACTGGGAGGCAGCCGTAGCACGCCGGTGTCTGACGTCAGCGGTGACGTCATGCAGTGTGCTGGTGCATGTAAGGCATGTGACTTGTGATCACTGATGCACGCTGTAATCGGTCTTACTGCAGACAGATGTCGACCGCTCGCTCGCCCGCCGGCGTGTTTGTGCCTATCCGGTGCACGTGCGATGTAATGGCATGTCACTGTCGACAATATTAGGACGCTTTGACCTGGTCCGATGACAGTGTGTCAAGAATATGCATTAAGCGGAATTGCATGGGATGTGGACACAATGGTGTCTGCATCACATTACGTGGGAAAACTATGCCCGTATCGCATTTCCTCCCTAGTCATTTTGCTGAGTTTGTTCATACATTTTAGGCCTACCTGTTACCAGACACTTTAGTAGTCCATGTACAGCAAGCGGTCTCGTGTATGTCTGTGACTGCATATTTGGCCAATACATTTTGAACAAAATGACCTTTGAGCTATGCATTAGCCTAAAAGGCATCTCCATCAGTTTAGCCGTTTTTGCAGGGCTCACGAACTGACCAACATACAGTCCGACCATGGCACTCCGTCTGTAGCAATGTGCCGCTATCGCTGCGATGCGGCCTATAATAATATTCACATTTCTGTTTCACCGCAAGGTCGTTACTTAAGAGGCAGTGGCAGGACAGTCATTATTACTAACTGATATTGCGCAGCAGATCAAAAAGGTGAGAGGAACTTTTGATACTATCCTACGGGGTGTCAGACTGCAGGTGATGAGTACCCAGTAACAGAAACGAGTTTTGGTAAAGTCTCGCCGTCGAGGTGCTTGACACGTTTGCGGCGCATTCAAAATTCAGTACTGTATTAAAGCAGCCATCACTATCCTCACGGGACACACTTTAGCAACTTCATTGGCTTCCTGTCAAATGGCAGATACAGTTTAAGTTGGCTTCTGTTACCTACATACATTACCTACACACTGGTACTCCATTATATCTGTCTGAACGCCTCCATCCCTGCGTCCTTGCACCTTGTGATCATCCTCTTCTGCGAACTTGTACGTCCCTCGCACTAATCTTCATTTCGGTTCACGCTCGTTTCATATTGCAGCTCCAACAGTCTGGAATTCTCTCCCTTCCACTCTTCTTTCGTTTCAAACCTTAAACACGCTTTGAAAACATCTTATAACCCATCTTTTCCAGTCTGCATTTAATAGCCCCTAGCAACTTGTCCAGTGCCTCCGATTCGTTCTACTGAATGATAATAGCACGTAATCAATGAAATTTTGATACTTACTTACTTACTAAGTGTGGACAGTGTGATTGTATGTTTAATGAACCGAAGTTTAATTTCAGTCTCTCACTTCAGTCTGTAAAGAATAATACAATGTCTTGTGCCAGTGAGAACAGAATAACAAAGGTACTAAATTACACTTCTGTCTCTTTTTACATGAAAACATTGCTGGACAAGCTAGTCTGTCAGTCAGGAAGGCAGTCAAAGGATCTAGGACAGCAGTAAGGTCACTTGTAGCCCCTGCTCCGCTAATACTATTGGCCAATGGCCTCTCAGTTCAAAGACGGACTTGGTAAAGCTATGCACACTGCACAGCAATCCGTACAGAGTGCACTGCAATCTACAGTTCAGAATGTTTTATCTGTATTTTAGACGCCTCCTACAGCAGATAACTAGCCAGAAAGCCATCATACGAGATCGTTGCCTCTTCCAGAGGAATCTCAAGAACATAATGCTTCTCCCGTTCATTCTGTTAGACCTGTTCAACTCGCCTCGCCAATTGTCTCTGGCGACTGCTCGCGCCGCAGATTCGGCCTCGGCTGACCATGCGCGCGTTACAAATGTTTACATTGCAGTGTGCTGTACTGCATCTATCACTGTTGCAACGTTTTTCCTCATTTAACTACGAACGTTGACCTACGACTTTTACCTTTGAACTTAACCAAAACGGTGTCAAGGTGAACCACAATACCTGAGCTGAGGTGGGACGAATCCATTCGCCACAGCGAGGGGTGACAAGTCGGCAATGCTGCCTCTCGTCAAAATTCTGTGACCACTTGTTATTGATGGTAATGTTATCACATCCCTGCACTGATGTAGAGTCGAGTTTGTATCAGTGGGTATCGTCAGACCCACAGCAGTCATGTCTAGAAGTTAAGTGTTACAACTTTTACAAGTGCATGTTTAACTGACATGAAGCGAAGTTTGTTGTCGATGTCGTACAGATGAAGAGCACTGGTCAATTTCTGTTTGGTGCCGTTGTTCACAAACTTCAGCTGGTCGAGTCTGACTACTTTGACCTTGAGTACACCGACCATGAATCAATTCCCGTAAGCACATTTTCGGTGATAGTCACTGTTTGCATAATTTATTCAGTAATTTCTGCACGAGTATGATGATTTTGTGCGCTGTGTGCGTGATTTGCGTCCGCAATAAGCTTATCTTCAATGAGCATTTGGTATTTGGCTTCCTTATGGATTATAACATTAGAGATATGATCACCAGCTATTATAATTTTAAAGACTGAAAATAGATTGAGCAAACACCTTGCACCGGCGTAATGATGAATGCCGCGCTGCAGTGGACAGCGTCTGTCTATCAGACGTGTTCATTAATCACTAATCACGCAGCATTGAAACAGAACCACTGCTATTCTGTGGCCACGCCGTAGCAGATAATTTGATTCAAAGCTGTCGCCACCGGGAAGGAGCGGGGAGGCATGGAAGGGAAGGTGGTTGCGGCGGCTGGCTGGTGTCTGGTCAACTGCTTGCCATCTATTCTGCGCACCGTGCGGTATGTCGTCATGGTACCACGCGGCAGCAGGATGTACAGCCACCTCTCAGTAGCCTTTATGACTGAAATGATATGGTTCTTGACGTCTAATGGGACACTTCGGTACTAAGCTTTGTCTGCCTGATCCACGCCTGCGTCACCTTAGCCTCATCGCTGTAATTAATGCTGTTTCTCTTCTGTGTTTACCGTCGTACTAAGTTTACCCAACCAAGAGTCACAGGAAGGATCTGGGCTGTCAAACAAACAGCGGACAGTCAGTCACACGTCATCTGCGGCATGCAGTGTCCAGCTACGTTTGTGTGCTGCTCCCCAGCAAACCAAATGGCTGACATGTACGTAAGAGGAGTCTGTCATCTTTTTGGGGCACCTGAGATGCCACATGTTGATAGTGCATTCCAGTACTGTTCACCATTGTCCTTGCTCATTTGCTGAAGCTGCTCATTATGTGAGTGAATATGATATTCACTCATAATATTCAAGTTCATTCAAGGGCATTGGCAGTGGTGCTATTTGATAGGCCACATGCAATTTTCTATTAGTCTTCCATTTCAACTATGTCTCTATCTTGCATTGTTTCCAAGATATTGTCACATGACTTTGAACACATCCCTTTTGTGAGTAATATATCATGTGTGCACTCCTACTCCTCTCTATCAATCAGTATACAAAATTAGAAGTATCTAGCTTCACCAACTACAAAGACATGATTGGAGCAAAATTTACAAAAACGGGTCACATGACTCTGACCACGCCCCTTTTAGGGGTGGTTTTCACTGTAGGCTAGGATTTGATACAGTCTACCTGCATGCAGAATTTGTCAATTCTAGATTCAGCCATTCCAGAGATATCGTTCGTTCGTTCGTTATTGCGGGCAGGGGTCCAGCCTACTCTGGACCCCAGCGCTGAGACCTTTATGTCGGTCCAATGCGCCAGCCCAGGGAGAGGAGGGGAATTAGTAGGTGTGTGCGGTGTATGTG
>Ga0209780_1002608_pt1 | contig 12915 bp, 9 predicted proteins | sample WorMetexBAHAMAS2_FD_187384 | JGI IMG/M metagenome (GOLD analysis project Ga0209780, IMG submission 187384) | Marine gutless worms symbiont microbial communities from Max Planck institute for Marine Microbiology, Germany - Inanidrilus exumae... | ecosystem: Host-associated > Annelida > Digestive... | reverse complement strand
GGAAAGATTTGGTAAATAAAAATGTTTTAAGTTGTCTCTTGAAAGACGGTAGAGAAGTTGATGCAGTGACGTTGGTAGGAAGACTGTTCCATGCTTGTGCGACAGTCACACGAAATGATCGATCGCTAATGGTGCTGAGCCGAGTTCGAGGAACGATCAGGCATGGGCAGGAACCGTACCGTAGTCGACGCCGTGATTCCCTTTCATCAGTCTAATGGAGATCGTCAGCGAGATACGAAGGCGCCTTGTGGTTGCGACAGCAGTAAGCAAGCACGGCAAGTCAAAACTGGATTCTTTTCGGAACCCGTAACCAGTGCAGGTCCCGGGGCAAATGAGTGACGTGGTCGTACTTGCGAGCGTGACACACAAGACGCGCCGCTGCACTGAGCATGGACTGGAGGCGATTCAGCAGGTGACTAGGTAGACCAGCCAGGACAGCACTACCATAGTCGAGTCGCGTCATAATGAGTGACATGACTAATGAAAGCAGTACAGCTTGGCTGACTGACCTCCAGATGCTGCGAAGCCAACGTAGAGCAGCGAAGCAGCTCGAGACAGTCTTTGAGATGTGGGTCTTCATAGCACCCCACTCATTTTCTGTTCTCTAATTCTCAATTAGAATTTTGTTATCTTTACTTATTTTATCAATGTCTCAACTTGGCATAATGTATGACATCACACACAGAATACTTAACCAACAGAATGTGTAATAAGAGTCTAAACTATTCTGAGTGACATTATGTGTGTCACACTCAAATCTGACAACACAAGCTTTATTGACATACATTTTAGCACAAGTTGTTGAGAAAGAGTACAGGATTTACTTGGACGTCATTGTGGGCCTGTTGTGCTACAGCTAATTGGCCCACCCGGTAGGACTCTAGAGTGTTTAACTCAGGAATTCCGAATTCTGGTATACATACATTACTGGATAGCTGTGCCACACGTCATTACCAGAGGTGTCAAGTTTATTCTGGAGCATGACATCCAGTCACTTATCATATAAGTAACTGACAGGTTTATGAAATGAGATGGCAAGCATACTTGTGCACTTTTATGCATAATGAATGAACCACCAAAACATTACAACACAGACCATTCAGTGGCTGACCTTGCTGATGACGCCGATCCATGTTCTCTCCTTCAGCTATTCCTCGCTCTCCTCTGACGTCAACTGGAGCAACTTCTCCACTGACTTGAAATCCATCCGGCAAACCATGTCGGTCATCAGACTTATTGTCCGTCTTCATCTTCTTCTCCTTTTTCGACTTCTTTTCTTTCTTTTCTTTTTCCTTCTTTACTTTCTTCTCTTGCTTGGGTTTTGGTGGAGGAGGTGCTGCACAACAAGCCCACAATGATGTCCGACCTGTAAAACAGAAAACATATAATAATCCCATGACACGTGATAGCTTGAGTTAAGGTTTAACGTCCCACCTGACACAAAAAAAAAATCATTTCAGAGATGCTCTTCCAAGCAAATCTCTTGGCTGAAAACAAAAGCAAACACAACAAAGGTAAACATTCAACCATAACAAAATATACTACAACATAAAATTAACACTAAAAAACTAAAGTCAGGTTTGGTTGCCTACTACAACCTACAGCCTGGAGATGGAATGGGTCTATGCTGGGAGGACCAATGGCATGTGAAAACAAGAAGCCCAGCTACCACAGACGGACCATGCGATGTGCTATGTTAGTAAATCCGTCTTATGTTTCACGAGGTATGGGAACTAAAAATGTTTCACACAGCAAAAGTGACCTTCAAGGTCATTCAAGGGCATTGGGAATGGTGCCATTCAATAGGCCACATGCAATTTCCTATTAGTCTTCCATTGCAACCATGTCTCTATCTTGCACCATTTCCAAGATATTATCACTTATTTCCCAAAACACAGAGATCACATTACACTGAAAACATTCCTTTTCGGCGGTAATCTATCACCAAAGACATGACTGGAGGCAAAATTTGATAAAACGGGTCACGTGATCCTGACCACACCCATTAGTCTGTCATGAAAATGGTGCCATTCGATAGAGCACATACCAGTTCCTATTAGCATTCCATAGTAATGTCCCTATCTTGTACCGTTTTTGAGATATAGCAAGATATTTGTCGAAACTCAGAGATTTGAACCTACCCCACCTCTAATTGGTTCCCTCACTGACAGTGACCCCGTTGGAATTTCGCCGAGACCTTTGGCATAAAAACTAGAGTCCCTGGGCTATCGTATGGCATTGTTTGCATGATCCTTAATTTAGCCATTTTGGTACAGTGCAGCTTGTGACAGACAGACAGACAGACGGACACACAACGACAGGACATACCGCGCTAGCATAGTCGCATGCGACGCGTGATAATTTAATTCAACACAACACGTAACATAGGTCAACTCGGCCTTGCATCCTTCTGGGGTCGCTAAATCGAGTATCTGCTTCGGCTGGGGTAAAGGCAGGATTCTCAGCTGTGCCGGGTGGCAAATAACACTGTGTGATCCCATATGGCATGTGAGTTTCCATAGAGGTGGAAGCTAAGCTGATGCTAACTGCTATACACTGTTTATTTTACTTACTTTACAATAAAAGCAAAAGTATCTGTAACAAAATATACTGTAACACAAAATAAACACAAAGAACTAAAGCCAGATTTGTTTGCCCCTTATGCCTGGGCATGGAAGGGGTGTATTCTTAAGGAAGTAAGTAAAGTAAAAAGGAAGAAAGTAAGTAAACAATTTATAGTGTCAGAATCAACAAATAAATCAAGGTGCATTACAGCCCCCTTGCCCTTACAGGACAGAGATAGATAGACAGAGACATAGTTACAATAGGAGACTAACAGGAAAACTGTAAGCAACCTATCAAATGGCACCAATACTAATGACCTAGAGTGACTTTAAAGGTCACTTTTGCCGTTTGAAACCTCTCCAACTCCCACACCTCTGTGAATATAGCATGTAATAAACTATGATGTGTTTACACATGAATTGGAAAGTAAGTAGAATGGCTTGTAATTTCAACCATCTTATCAAAACTGAAGGACTTCTCAAGGGCACAGAAGTTACGTACATGTGGTAACATCTTGGAAACGATGCAGAATAGATGCATAAGGCAATGCAAAATGCCTGTTTGTTCTGCATACGGCTGCACTATAAAGTATTGTTTTGTTTTACTTATCTTCGGTGCTATATTTCAACAACGTAAAATTTTACTCTAACTGCACTATATTGCTACTGCGTTTTGTACAACACATTTAGATTGTGTGGATGGCTCAAAGCTTTCAACGTATGCATTCCATAGAAGCGACCCGAGTTCAAATCCCATGTCGGATGTTGTTTTAGCATATATTTGTATTTATTATAAATAATTTAAAATAAGCATATTTAAATAAATTTAAAATCAATCTGGCACATGGTAATATACGGTTACTGGTAACAAAACGTGTACCAACCGTTGCATTTTTTGTATTCATTGCTACATTTGTTTCAATGGCATGCACTGGCGGAGCTAGACAGTAAATTTGAGGTGGCCAAATTGGGCCGAGACACCGAAGGCACCGAGAATCAAGACACACATAGCAATATGGCATCTTGGGGTGGGGTCATGGCCCCTGGGCCCCCTAAATCTGCCAGTGATGATATGAGATGGCTAAGCCAAGTTTGCAGATAACACCGAAATTTACTAGAAACCTAAAATGGAGAATTAAATCATAACTAGAAGAGCTCACTAGAGCGCATACCTCTCCCACCGACCTTGACCTTCCAAAATTCAATCTCCTCGTCCCCTATGGCCAAGGGTATGGCTGACGAATTATAGCTCAAATTATAGTTTAATTATAGCTCCATGCTGTTTGTTCAATATCACCAAGGCCAGATGAGCACCAGCTGCATAAAGCTTGTTCTCGAACGTCCTGTTATTCATCAATGAGCTTACTGCAAGCCAACGAGGTATAAATATTCTATAACTGAAAGGTGGAAATTCTGTAGCAGAGTCATAAATTCAAGACTTAATGTGCAGTACTTGCCTCGCTATCGTTTAATTTGCTAAACGAAGTAGGTTCTCTTTTCAGTATTTTGAAGTATGTGTGCAATATCGTCGTTAAAAGGTTCACGTTCTCTTATCTCATCTGTGGATGAGTTCTTGTTTAATCATGCAACTAACATCATTCTTAAAAATTAATCACTTTACAGCTTACAGCCATAACAAAAAATACATAGCCAGTTACCTATTGGCGTTTCCGGGCTGCCAGGAATTTTCTGATCTTCATTCAATGATGTCCGTGAACCATAGTAATTATTTCCCAGTGGAGTTATGGTCAGAGGTGCAGAGCGTCCTGGTTCTTTCTCTTGATCGTATTTTGGCTCTGTTGACTGCAGTTCCGTAGCACCTGTCATCAGTCCCATGTCTCCAGCTGGAGCCATAGCCGACCATTCTATAACGCACACATTTCTTTGCCTCATCAGCTTTGTCATGTTCAGGCTAAATTACTTTAGTTCCAGTATAACGACAACAAAACTCTTTTTACAAGGTGACCATTCAACACTCCAGACCAACCAAATTCCGTGACTTTATGTGGACTTTCCAGTGCCAGTAATGCCATTAACATCAATATCAAGTCCACTGATCACCCACTGGCTATGGTGTAAAGTTCAGGTTTATAAAAATTTAATATTCGAAACAATACTGTTATTTCCACTTTTTCCAATGTTTACAATGTCATTACTTGCACACATTCCAGTTAAGAGCTCTCAGAACACTATCAGCCCTCCCACTGGGTCTGCGGGAGCTTGGCCACCAAATGGATTCAACAGTTCAAGTGAGCAGCAGTCAACCTGCTTGTAAAAACTGTCAAGGATGGCATAGTCATACCAACAACAAGACAGTTGACTTTAGACCACAGTCCAGAGCTGACATAAATTCCCTAACATAGTATTTCAAAGCACCTCAAAATACAAATTCACTCCCGAAGTTATGCAATAAGTATGATTATTAATATTATTATTACAAAAGAATATTACTAAAGGGTCCTGAAGTCTAAAAACTTCTATAGCAATTAACCACAAACATGAGTGCATAACTAGTTTCTTAACACCTTATCAGCAAAGTATAGGCTATTCACCAAAAAAAATTAATACAAGTGTCACACACTAGTGTTGTTACAGTGGCAGGAATTTGCAACTCGGTCAGTGGCGGTGTTTTCTTCTACATGCCACCGCGGTGCCGGTGGGTGTCAAGGCTAAGGTTGTTAAATGGAAACAGGCGGATGTCGCGGCTTCTAGAGAGATCATTATGAAATGCCCTAATTGCTTGCTGCAGGCGAGTTAGGGGGTGCACTAAGTGAGACCGTCACGATGGTCTCACCTAGTACAGTGCCTAGATGTCCCTACTGTTCCGGCAGTCCTGTCATTTGCGAGTGAGGAAGGGGACACACGGGGGAGCGTGGGCAGTGTCGCGACTGTCGCCAATCTGAATCCACCTGCCGTGCGATTCCCGTGCATGGCATTATGAGTATGACTATCGCTGCTCTGTGGAAGTGAGGGGCAGTTTTCAGGAAACAGTGCCCAGAAAGATCACCGAGAACACTGTAAAATAGCGCTATGGCGGTGTAGCGGTGTTGGTTCAGTGGTAGCCAACCACCGCGATAGTGGAGAAAGTTTGGTGGTCGTAACAACACTATCACACACGTTAGCCATGCCCATGTAGCTCAGTGGTTAACACACTCAGGCACCATAAGCAGTGGAGCATGACACATCACTGGTACCAGATTCAAAGCTCGGTCCAGGTGCATATGCTCTCCACTAATGAATTATTTCAAAATAATTACAATGTTCATGATGAACGGGGAGATAATCCCGGGCAGGAAAGAAGGTTCGACGGTGTCCTCTATAATCTGTGACCATTGCTGACAGCTTGATTAGCAGTGCCAACTGTTGGCAGCTGCACTGGCATGAGCTGAAGCTGACAGGTGTGGCTGGTCATGGAATGGTGTAAACACATATTGTGTATCATGGTCCATGGCGATGGTCCACATTTTCGTCGTGCCCTTCAGCCCGACCACCAGCATGACAATGCGGTGCGGCAAGCACACATGGTACGCCACCTGGCCGTCAGTGTCCTGACTGACACTGCCTCCGGATAACCACCCACTCAGCCCGGGCACGCCGAGGCTGCTGACTTAAATGTTCTGAGGCACTGAGCATTTCTCGTTTAGTGGCAGCAAAGTCCTCGTGATGTTCGGTGATAACGGGCATCAAAAGTCTGATTCGTTTATCAAGAAAACCTAAACTGAAACCGAAAGTGTTTCTCTCAAAACCTACTGAAACCAACAGACAACGGAAATTTAGGAACCGTAACAACACTAGAAAACATGGTCACCAATGGTGACATGATGCACTGTGGATGTGGAACAAAGTCATCGTTGAGAATCGACAACTGCCACATGATGCAGCTCACGTGCAAGATATGGCATAGCCATACCATGCACGCATGACAAGCAAGCACACTTGATATACTGGTCATGCATGCCGCAGCAGTGACATGGTCAAACATCCATGCTGAACATGCAAGTTGTGTGACGGCATTAATCACAGACTGCAGTCTATCCAACTAAACACTTGCTACTCCAGACAATATCATGTTACCACAACAAAGGCCTATCAATACCAGGAATACAACCAGTAACTGTACTGTCTGCTGGCTATGGGTATAAAGCGTAAAACGTAAACCTACAACAGATAACAAGCGTAAAAAATTCAGCGTAATACGCTAACCCTAACCGTTAATCCTAACTATATTCATCCTACTGACCTAATTAGCCCTACTGAACCCTATTAACCCTAACCGATACCCGTTGTTAGTTTACGTTTTACGTTTATGCTTAACGCTTTTTATCAATATCCCAGTCTGCTGACACACTGGTGTGTCTGGTTCTAATCCCAATCAGCTATGCACTTTTTTGACAAAACAACAATGCACTTAAATGATTTAATGTAGTAGCCTAATACTGTATACCAGCTGCAGTTCTCGGCTTCTTTTTGTTCTTCTGACCCCAAGAAAACTTCTTCTTTTCTTTTTTAACTTTAGTATTGTCCGACGGCTTTGTCGTTCCAGATGAAGTGGTTTCAGTTGCAGTAAGTTCCAGTTGTCCGCTATGAACAGCAAAGCCAACGTTGGCGTCTGTGACAGTTCGTACGTTGTTCATGTTAGCAGCAGTAGTGAACCTGCCCTGAACGTTGTCATAATCAGCATCCTCATCATTTTCATCAGCTACAAAACAAACCAATTTATGGCTTTACAACTTCAAAACTTACACATACATTAACAAATACATGGAATAAATGTAACACTCATATACTGAAAAATACAGTTACTTTCTTTCTTCACCTACAACAAGTTCATCATCAAGCAAATGACTAAACTACAGCACATTCAACGCAATGACAAACGTACAGCTATAACAAATTCACTCGGTCAGGTTAGCAATACATAAACGTTCGTTTGGTTTCGACGAAAATTATCTTTTGTTCCTTTACCTGCATCACGGAAATGTCCATTAACACCCGTTTTGTGTTGACTGTTACTAATCCCATACTCTGTTGTTGTCGCCATATTGGCTGTCACTAGACAGCCGGATCTTCCCGGTGCGGATATAAGCAGAGATTAATTCTTTAATTCGTATGAACTGTGCACATTTTTATCTAACAAAAGTACACATGACGACTTTTAAATCGATAGAAGGTACTATCATTATTTACAAACTAACATAACATCGTAACAATTCAAATACATTCGGTTTTTATTTCACAATTAATCCTCAGTTTGGAATGGCCACTAATGACCTAGTTTAAAATATAGGTCAAAGGTCAAAGGTAAGCTTAACGTTAAAAGAGGTCGATGGTTTAGTTTCGTTTTTTCATTTGAAACTTAAACCATATTAGAATATGCGATTTCGTTTGGGGCCATCAGTTACAATGGTTATAGTTAACACTGCCAGCTGCAGTTGCCCAGTTACTCATAACAATGGTTGGCAGCAGCAAGCTAATGACGGTAAACACTTACAGTGCCGTTGTATAGGCTAACAGGTGCGCTCTGACTTGGCCATCTGGCGGAATTCTGGCCCTTTTGCGCACTGTATAGTAGGATAGCGCAAAAAGCGCCTTATTGCGGACATACCGCCGGATACCGGTACCATGGAAGGCTAATAGGAACTCGTATGCGCTCTATCGAATGGTGTTATTCCTAATGACCTTGACTTTGAGTGACCCTAACTGATATACATTGTGCAGCCTCACCGGCAGACGATGCAACCAGCAAATAGGGCCTATGGCTCAGCGGACTAGTCCATGAAAAAGCCCATTAGGTTGTCCAACTTGTCCCTGATATAGCACAACCTAGACTTAAATGCGTTGATGCTGGGTGCATCCACCGTCCGCTGGTCCAGCAGATTCCACCTATTATATTAGCCTAGCTTGCTTGAACAAAATATTTGGTAATATACCTAATGCACCGGGTCTTTAAGTTCTTAACCAGTTTGCATGTATGAGTACCCCGTAGTAGGCCTACTGGCTTACCTTTACCATTTGTATCCAAGATAAAAAGCTTATGAAGCGAAATATTACTAAACCCTCTATATATTTTGAAAACCTCAATACGATCCTCCAAGGTCCAAAGCCTTAAACACCGTAGGCCTAACCTATCCTCATAGGTCTTACCATTCATATCATTTATCATTTTTGTATATCTGCGCTGTATCCTCTCTAACAATTCCTTGTCCTTCCTGTAGTGATCGAGGGGTCCAAGCACACGAGCAATACTCCACGTGTGGCGTGATCTAACTACCCCAAACCACCCCATTTTTGGCATTTTGTATCACCTTTCATATCTTCGTAGTGTATGGAGATTGACTTCAAATTTGGTTTGTAGGTTGACGATAGTAAGTGCTAGCCCACGGAGTGGCACGGATGGCAAACCTTCCCTGAAAGGGGCGTGGTTAGTTCACGTGAAACATTTAAATTTTGGTGGACCCAACCATATCTCTGATGGAACGGCTGCAGGGGTAGATTGCCACGTCGATCATTTAACGTGCTGTCAAGTTAGGTGGAAGGTCAGTGTGATAGTGTGATAAACTGCTGACGGTCGTTGCCCGTCGGTCACAGTGTATCACACTGACCGTCGATATCTATGTCGGCCTACAGCAACAGCACTGTGGGCCTGAGGTACCGTGTCCAGAGGGTCTGTCAGCGGCAGCGGAAAGTCGTTGTTACCCTGGTATCCACAGTAGTTTACCTTGCAATTTAATCATTTCATGCATGTTGTATATGAAGTCATAATCGTAGTATCGTTTAACAGAAAATGACTTCTGTAAAGGTATTGTCGCGTAGCTAACAGTTAACGACAGCTGCGGTGTATTGTAGGAACAACGTAGGCCTAAGCCAATGTGAATGAGAGTGACAATATGATAAGACGATTATGGCGTTTACGAGCCTTGTCATGTTATCTGTTGTTGATCGTCGTCGGCTTTTGGATGGCGCTTTGTCTGTATGGCGTGATCGTACGGACATTATTAAGTCGGTGGTACGCAGTCGATGTGACGTCGCCAGTCAAGAATTCGTTAGCGACGCATCAACGACGTCTCTTCATGGAGCGACCTCTGGTGTTGCTGACACTGAGTTATCACGCCGCTCCCATCTACGACCTGATGGACCAACTTCGGCCTCTCGGAGTCCAGTTCATCGAACGTGGAATCAACGCGTACGCCTGTCAGTATTTCAACACTTGTCGACGTCATGATCCGCTCAAGGTCAACTCGTAGGCTTTTAACTAACCTAACCTCTTCTTGAACAGATTTTGCTTTCAACCAGTTGAAGAGCGAGTCGTTGACATTATGGTAATGCTGGCGCTTTGAGCAACTGTCGGAGGGCAGACAGCCAGGGGAAACAAATATCTAATATTAAAACGTCTGTTGTCTGTAGCAGTCGTTTTTACTGAGCGACGCTATGTTAGCGCGTTATATTCTATCGTCATGTATCCGTCCGTCACACGCAGGTAAGACCCCTATCGTGTAAAAGGGGCTAAACGTAGGATCACACGAACAAGGCCAAGGTGCAAGATGGGGATATAGTACGGTACTATGGAAGGCTAATAGGAACTCGTATGCGCTCTATCGAATGGTGCTATTTCCAGTGACCTTGAGTGACCTTAACTACCCCAAATCACACCATTTTCAACATTTTGTATCGCCTTTCGTATCTTCGTAGTGAGTAGAGACTTCAAATTCGGTAGGTATATAGGTTCACGGTAGAACGTTGTAGCCCACGGATGGCAAACCATCCCTGACAGACACGCGACGACAGCATATACCGCGCTAGCATAGCGTCGCGCGGTAAAAATGATGTGATAGACGGACGGACGCCATACCGATACCGTTACTTCACGCTTTGCGCCGAACGCGGCATGCAGCGTAACTAGGTGGATTCGGTGTGTATAGGTGATTGACGGTCGAAGTATACATCAGTTTATCGGCTATAACGACGTGGAAGAGTTTTACGCGGTGTACGGCGGCGAGGCCGAGTGGCAGTCGGTGGACGCGTTCGTCTGTCTACACCCGGCAGCGACCTGCGAACTGTTCCTGCCGTTCAACCGGACCATCATCATCGTGACGACGATCCGCTACGACAACGGTCGCGTGGCAGTCAGAGACTGGAGGCGCTGGAACGACCGACTGGCTCGCATCGCTGCCGACGATCGTAGCGTCGTCGCAGCCAACAATCAGTACGACGTGGAGTACATGCGGTCAGCGCTGCGCCGTTTTATACCGCCAGTTCTGTTCGCGCCAAAAATCGGTCACCAGTTAAAGTAAAAAATTACCACACCAACGTCCCTTGAGCTATCGCGAAAAGAAGGTCGGATTGATCATGTATCTATCCTGCCAATTTGGTGAAGATCGGTCCATTACATTGTGAGATAATTGGTCTCCAAAGGGACCGTTGTAAATAAAGTAACACCATCAGAACACATTAAGCCGTTCTGCGTGCGATGCCGGGCGGGCTAACAAGTGGTCAAAGAATTTTGACAAAAGGCTGCATCGCATGTCGTGCCTTTGTTGAGGCTTGAATGATCCATTCTGCTGCGTGCACCACAACGGAGACTCCCAGGTCTCCCATTGCTTCTCGGTGGGCCGGACAAACCCAAAAATTGCTTCTTCCTGATGCTTACCCCATCTAATAATGGTTCCTTGGGCCCACACGAGTTATCCCCCCAATTAAAGGCATCTCGATCGGTACAACGAAAGGGATCGTTCATTCCTCAATATAACGGCATGACCAGTCGTGCTACAGGTGCCGCTCCCCCTCCCAACAAATTATTTTGAGTTTGATAACATTTTGGGCCATGCATTGTATTTTACATGAGCATGAACATTCTTCTGAGCCCTAAGTTTGCCTCACTCAAACAGCGCTCTTCGTCTGCGTTTTCCTGTCAGCATTATTTTGTGTTCAATTTTTAGGTCGACTCTTCGACAGAGTCGACCTGTCTCAAATGTCCGTCCGTGTGTACGTCCGTCCGTCCACAAAAAGTTTCTTCGATTTCAATGAAATTTGGCCTGTAGGTAGAGGTCGATAAGTGATGCACGACGGTATGCAGTATGACCCAATCCAAGGTCAAGGCCACGAGTGGACGAGCCCTTCAGAGTTGGAAATCCGGCCATTTTCAAAAGCTATCTCCAGCGCCATTTACAATGGGAGCTGGCAACTGACCACTGATTCTTAAACTAGGGCACAATATCTAAATTTGTCGGACCGGATTAGTTATATTTGTCCTAGACTCTGTGTCACGTGACTTTGAACTTGGCAGAAACGTCAGTTGTGAAGAGTCGGCTGTCAGTCCCGTACGGGGCTAATTTATTTTTGTTACTTGCTGTTAGGATTTGGAAGGTGCACTGCAGTGGGGTCGTCATCGGGCCTCACTAAATTTTTAACACGACGCCACTGGGCATGACATGATGCGGAGTATCTGCCTGTGTGTCTGTTGGTCACGTTCGTGAGCCATGAAAAACGGCTGAACGGATTGATACCATTTGGGTGGATGACTAGGGTGGGCCCAATTGAACTACAGTGTATATATTAGATGGGAGTCCATACCCCCGCGGGGAAGGGACAATTTTTTAGGGTTGTCCGACACAAAAATAGCATTGTGAGTCACTACTGTGGTGTATGCAGCCAAAAAAATCAATAACGGCCCCAGCGCAGCTGCTGTATAGCCGACTGCAGTGCTCCTGACTGGCCGATGTCACGTTAAACTTATCGGCCTCTTATCAAAATTCTTTGACCACTTCAGTTTTTGGTACCGTGCGCTAGATTAAAGTGGTTCTTCGGCAGCTTTTGAGCGCTCGTAAATATATCGTCTCGTGTCGTATCGACACGATTGTGATAATTTAACTGCACGATTGTGCGCACTGGCGTAGCTAAGAGGCGGCCCCCAATCCCTTACCAGGAAAGAGTACTGTAAAACGGTGTCATTTGATTCTTTTTTCATAACGCCCGTATTCTGCTGCATGACGAAGAACCTAACAAGAATGAGCAATAACTGATGTTGTTAAGATATTACACGGGTCTGACGGCGAGGTTGTTGCCAAGTCGCTGCGGCTACACGCGCGCCACCTACAACCCGACGAGGCGTGGATTTCTGCTCGGTCTACGACGTGACTCCGAGTTCCGCGACTTCTTCGTCGACGCCATCAACTCGGCGTGTAAAGCGATGAACGTCAGCGTTGAGCTGGCGTCAATACGCGACCTCTATCCGACGTACAACTGGAAGGACTTGGCAGCACATCGAGGAATTGTTCCACTGCCTTGCCAGCCGTCGATGATAGGAATCATTGAACAGTATCGCATGAATATTCCGCTGTTTCTGCCAACAAAG
>Ga0209780_1002607_pt1 | contig 12917 bp, 5 predicted proteins | sample WorMetexBAHAMAS2_FD_187384 | JGI IMG/M metagenome (GOLD analysis project Ga0209780, IMG submission 187384) | Marine gutless worms symbiont microbial communities from Max Planck institute for Marine Microbiology, Germany - Inanidrilus exumae... | ecosystem: Host-associated > Annelida > Digestive... | reverse complement strand
TTTGTCTTATATTTGTCTTTATTTTGTTTTTAAGAAAACTCTATAAAAATCGGGTTTCTTGATTGAATAAGCCACCTGATACATATACAGCGTCACAGAATCTACCACAGAACTTCGACCTTGCATTTATAGAATATTTATAACTGCTTGGCTTGCAATAACTTAAGCTCATTGGCGAATAAAAGGACGTTCTAGAACCAGCTTCATGCAGCTGGTGCTCAACTGGCCTTGGTCTTATTGAACAAACAGAATGGAGCTATAATTAGACTATAATTAGTATAAATTAGAACTATAATTCGTCTGCCATACCCTTCGCCACATGGGACAAGGTAAACTTTAGAAGGTCAAGGTCGGTGGGAGAGGTATGAGCTCTAGTTATGTCTGATTTAATTCTCCATTTTTAGGTTTCTAGTAAATTTCTGTGTTATCTGCAAACTTGGCCTAGCCATCTCATGCCATAACTGGTGGATTTAGGGGCCGAGGGGCCATGTCCCCGTCCCAAGATGACAAGACCCCTTGTTGCCATATTACTGTGTCTCGATTCTCAGTGCCTTCGGTGTCTCGGCCCAATTTGGCCCTTCCAAATTTACAGTCTAGATCCGCCAGTGCATGCCACTGAAGCAGGGCTTAAAGTGTGCCGGTACGCGCCGGTACTGCGTACTGGCACCTCTGAGAAAAGCTTGAGACAGTACCGGCACTTGCCACTTCTGTCACGGCTGAAAGTATGCCGGTACCGTACGCACCGGCACTGGTTACTACACTAACAAAAGTATCATGGCCTTACAGGCCTACAATGTTATGAAAAAGCGAAGGACGCAGTTTCGTGTTTCAGAGGAACTGCAAGCAATGCATTATCAACAATCGAAAGTGCAGCGGCTAGCCGGCGCCTGGCATTTGGCAATCGCTTTCTCGCCCGTTTTTCTTTCTTTCATTTACTTACTTACTGGAACAGGTTGCGGAAATGACAGCTTCGTGACGTCATTTATGTATTGTTTCTGAGCTTAGACGTAATTAAATTTGTTTCTTGAACAACTTTGTTGCAAATAGTGCAAAATAAAGTCCTCATATGCGTTAATACCGAGATACTGCCACCAGAACAATTCAATTTTACAAAGTACCAATAATTCTCTTCTGTCTAAACAACATTTCACACTCACAACAGGTTATTTGGATTGGAAATTAACCTCAAGTGTTCGCAAATTGCTAGCACAAAATATTTTATCGTCCAAATACGTTTGCTAGTGGTCTGACAACAGTTCAAGGCACTGATACAAACAGTCAGTATAAGGCACCTCAGTTAGAGTCAGTTTGGCCTCAGAAATTTTGGTCATGCTCTGGCTACTAATGGCTTTGACCATAGCACATTTTGTACTTGTCAACAGACATACTAAGAGGTGCAGTAAACAATGTATACAATTATAGCAATGAACACCTTCAGTATTATATGAACGGAGCAGAATTGAACAAACACATCAAACAGACAAAAAATTCTACAATTGTAGTGGAACATTTGCTGCACTACACAACACTGTGACAGCACTGTAATTTCACTGCTTTCATTTGGTAAATTTTGAGCAATGGCATCAAGGAGTTGTCATAAAGTTAGGACTATGTCCATCACTCATGAACAAACAAGTGGACTATCCTGGTTATGTGACGTTCAGTGCTGTTACTGCCAGTACTTACAGCCAATCAGCGCTTTGTCGGTGTTGGTTGGGTCACAGGAAGGGCATTCAGGCAGCGATATTTGGTAAGACTTCTTACAACCTTAGGCTGTAAGAAGTCTTACCAAATATCGCTAAGTGTTCTTTTTTAGATAGCCGGACAAAAAATCAGAATCAGGTGCACTTGGAAAATAGCCGTCAAAATGGGTAGAGATGAAATGCAGTAATTTGTCAAAAAGCCAAAATACAAAATGTTACAGCATCCATGCTTCCCTCATTGTGTTCTACTACAGTAATAAGTATTTTAGCATTTCTTGTGCCAAGTAATATTACTAATATGCAAAGATGACCACTAACAGAATATCAACATTCACGAGGTTCATATAACTTCATGCATGTGACTGTGTAACTCGACATAAGTGTATAACTAACGGAGGCAATGGACGTAATTGCCTATAAATCAACAAACTCATAGCCAAGAGTGGGCAACAGAATGATGTTGTTTTGCAGTAGCATTACGGTTCACAATTCTTGGTTATTTTGTCTATTTAGTAATAACATTCAAACTGGATGATCTGTCTGTATTCTTTGTACCCTTTTCTTTTAAGTGTTTCTTAACAATTTGGCAATTTATCCAAATTTATACGACTTGGCTTCAACCTTCCTCATCAGACATGGCATACGCAGAATTGCTTCTGCACCGGCCAAGGCCTCTGTGCCACAAATGTACACGAGTGGGCTCTGTCTGGCGTTCTCATACAAGTGCAGATGTTGGATGGTCCAGACAGTGACACATATAATAAAGGAGTGTCTAAAATATGCTTCCTGATGGCGGTTTGCAGATATTTCAGTCTGCTGATGATAACACAATTAATTAGTTATAATGAATGGCAATGAAAGCACACGTGAAATTAAATTAGTCGATTAATCGACTAAGCACACCAGATCAATGAACCAAACTGTAGTGGATTTATGGCACGTTCTGCACAGTGACCGGTATTCAAAACAAATTTATTAAACATCTGTGCAACTCCAATTCACTGACTCGTCAGTGATGCGCTATTTGTCAATGACGTTACGTTTGTGCGGCCGGTCGCCTGCACGTTTGAGCATGTGCGTCTTGAGACTGCCACGTGGAGTAAACCTCTTATGACAGATTAGATTTTTGTGGCCTTTCACCAGAATGTTTACGCATGTGCCTGTTCAGAGAGCCACGTCGAGCAAATCGACAGTGACACACATGACATTTGCGTGGCCAGTCACCTGTATGTGTAAACATGTGTTTCCTGAGAATGCCAGATTGAGTAAATGTCATGTGACACACATCACATTTGTGTGGTCTTTCATCTGTATGTATACGCATGTGAACTTTAAGACTGTTAGGTCGAGTAAACTGCTTGTAACACACCTCACAATTGCATTTATGCAGCCTTTCACCTGTATGTGTAAGCATGTGCACTTCCAGATTGTGACGTCAAGTGAACTGCTTGTGACACACATCACATTTGTGTTGCCTCTCACCTGTATGTGTTAGCATGTGTGTCTCGAGGCTGCCACGTTGAGTAAACCTCATGCAACAAACATCACATTTGTGTGGTCTTTCACCTGTATGTGTAAGCATATGTTTCCTGAGACTGCCAGATTGAGTAAATGTCTGGTGACACACATTGCACTTGTGTGGTCTTTCACCTGTATGTGTAAGCATGTGCACTTTGAGACTGTCAGGTCGAGTAAACTGCTTGTGACACACATCACATTTATGCGGCTTGTCACCAGCATGTGTAAGCATATGTTTCCTGAGACTGCCACGTTCAGTAAACCGCTCGTTACACACATCACATATGCGTGGTTTATAACCCTCATGTGTTTTTATGTGCCTGGTGAGATGGGTGGATTTCACAAATGCCTTTGTACAAATATGACACACGTACGGCTCATTACCACTGTGGTGAATATCTGTGTGACTAGCAAGAAAACTGGGCGAATTGAAAGTCTCATGACACACATTGTAGTGGTTTAACAGTCTTGTACTTAGGCCACTCTAAATAACTCTAATGTAATGTAATGTAATGTAATTACATGCATAAAGTTTCTCAACACCAAGATTTTCCAGTGTGCTGGTAGTATTAGTCACCTTGTCCCATGAATTTTGCACTTTGGCATTATCTACCTGTCGCACAGTTACAAGCTCTACATCCTCATCTGCATCTCTGAAGATGTGAGAATCAACATCATTCAGGTGTCTTGACAGAAGATCACACAACACGTCGTCCTCTTCCTTATCATCAACATGTTCACTTTCACTTACAACGTCCATTGACGAGTTCGACAAAGCGGTCCTGTGATCTTGCAGTTGTCCACAATTATAACTGTCAGAGGTCACCCCCTCTGCAGGAGTCTTGTACCAGATGAAAGGAAATGGTGTATTCCATGATAAGCAGCTTGGTGCATGTGCTTGGCCATGTTCGGTAAATCAACAGTGACGTACATCACATTTGTGTGGTCTTTCACGTGTATGTGTAAGCATGTGTGTCTTGAGATGGCCACACTGAGTAAATGTCTTGTGACACACATAACATTTGTGTGGTCTTTCACCTGTATGTATACGCATGTGATCTTTAAGACAGCCAGGTCGAGTAAACTGCTTGTGGCACACATCACATTTGTGCGGCCTCTCACCTGTGTGTGCAAGCATGTGTGTCTTGAGACTGCCACATTGAGTAAATGTCTTATGACACACATCACACTTGTGTGGCCTCTCACCTGTATGTGTACGCATGTGTATCTTAAGATGGCCATGTTCAGTAAATGTCTTGTGACACACACCACATTTGTGTGGTCTTTCACCTGTATGTATACGCATGTGATTTTTAAGATGGTAAGGTCCAGTAAACTGCTTGTGGCACACATCACATTTGTGTGGCCTCTCACCTAAATGTGTAAGCATATGTTTCCTGAGACTGCCAGATTGAGTAAATGTCTGGTGACACACATCACATTTGTGTGGTTTTTCACCTGTATGTGTACGCATGTGTATCTTAAGATGGCCATGTTCAGTAAATGTCTTTTGACACACACCACATTTGTGTGGTCTTTCACCTGTATGTGTAAGCATATGTTTCCTGAGACTGCCACATTTAGTAAATGTCTTGTGACACACATCACATTCGTGCAGCCTCTCACCTGTATGTATACACATGTGATTGTTAAAATGGTAAGGTCGAGTAAACTGCTTGTGACACACATCACATTTATGCGGCTTGTCACCATGATGTGTAAGCATATGTTTCTTAAGACTGCCACATTCAGTAAACCGCTCGTTACACACATCACATATGCGTGGTTTATAACACTTATGTGCTTTTATGTGCCGGGTGAGATGGGTGGATTTCACAAATGCCTTTGTACAAATATGACACACGTACGGCTCATTACCACTGTGGTGAATATCTGTGTGACTTACAAGAAAACTGGGCGAATTGAAAGTCTCATGACACACATTACATGCATAAATTTTCTCAACACCAAGATTTTCCTGTGTGCTGGTAGTATTAGTCACCTTGTCCCATGAATTTTGCGCTTTGGCATTATCTACCTGTCGCACACTTACAAGCTCTACATCCTCATCTGCATCTCTGAAGATGTGAGAATCAACATCATTCCGGTGTCTTGACAGAAGATCACACAACACATCGTCCTCTCCCTTATCATCAACATGTTCACTTTCATTTACAACGTCCATCGACGAGTTCGGCAAAGCAGTCATGTGATCTTGCAGTTGTCCACAATTATAACTGTCAGAGGTCACCCCCTCTGCAGGAGTCTTGTACCAGATGAAAGGAAAAAGTGTACTCCATGATGAGCAGCTTGGTGCATGTGCTTGGCCATGTTCGGTAAATCGACAGTGACACACATGATATTTGTGTGGCCTCTCACCTGTATGTGTACGCATGTGTGTCTTGAGATTGCCACACTGAGTAAATGTCTTGTGACACACATCACATTTGTGTGGCCTCTCACCTGTATGTATACGCATGTGATATTTAAGACAGTCAGGTCGAGTAAACTGCTTGTGGCACACATCACATTTGTGTGGCCTCTCACCTGTATGTGTAAGCATGTGTGTCTTGAGACTGCCAGATTGAGTAAATGTCTTATGACACACATCACATTTGTGTGGTTTTTCACCTGTATGTGTACGCATGTGTATCTTAAGATGGCCATGTTCAGTAAATGTCTTGTGACACACATCACATTCGTGTGGTCTTTCACCTGTATGTATACGCATGTGATTTTTAAGATAGTAAGGTCGAGTAAACTGCTTGTGACACACATCACATTTGTGTGGTCTTTCACCTGTATGTGTAAGCATATGTTTCCTGAGACTGCCCCATTGAGTAAATGTCTTGTGACACACATCACACTTGTGTGGTCTTTCACCTGTATGTGTAAGCATGTGCACTTTGAGACTGTCAGGTCGAGTAAACTGCTTGTGACACACATCACATTTATGCGGCTTGTCACCAGCATGTGTAAGCATATGTTTCTTAAGACTGCCACGTTCAGTAAACCGCTCGTTACACACATCACATATGTGTGGTTTATAACCCTCATGTGCTTTTATGTGCCTGGTGAGATGGGTGGATTTCACAAATGCCTTTGTACAAATATGACACACGTACGGCGGATTACCACTGTGGTGAATATCTGTGTGACTTACAAGAAAACTGGGCGAACTGAAAGTCTCATGACACATATTACATGCATGAAGTTTCTCAACACCTAGATTTTCCTGTGTGCTGGTAGTATTAGTCGCCTTGTCCCATAAATTCTGCTCTTTGGCATCATCTACCTGTCGCACACTTACAACCTCTAGATCTTCACCTGCATCTCTGTAGCTGTGAGAATCAACATTATTCCGGTGTCTTGACAGAAGATCACACAACACGTCGTCCTCTTCCTTATCATCAACATGTTCACTTTCACTTACAACGTCCATCGACGAGTTTGACAAAGCGGTCCTGTGATCTTGCAGTTGTCCACAATTATAACTGTCAGAGGTCACAGCCTCTGCAGGAGTCTTGTACCAGATGAAAGGAAAAGGTGTATTCCATGATGGGCAGCTTGGTGCTTGTTCAATTGTTGCCTGACATTCAAATACAGCACATACAAATCACAGTTATTAATCCAGGAGCCAAAACCCAAAGTTGAGATAAGCGTGACACGGAGTACAACTAAGGTTTTTTGTCACAGAAATGATATTGCCTAAGTGTCTACTTTCAAGAGCTGAGACGGGTGCCCACCTGAGATCCTTGAGCAATTTAGTGTAGAGCCAAATAAAATCATGGCTACATATTACAAATATGCTACAAGTCAAACATTTACAACCAGAGGCATGGGCAATATATATGGCTCACAGTTTTCCTATGTTTCACACATATATGCATTTTATCACATATTTGGCATATATACAGTTTCCTTTCATATTAATTTCACATGATAATTTACAGACTGTTTATAAATGAAAAAGTCATCAGATGCAAACATCCATGTAACAGGTCACGCAGGATGGAGAGCTTACGTTTTACTGCCATCTTTTCCTCATTTATCACGTTTAGAACACTAAATCTCAGAGAAATGTAAATGGAGATTACCGAAAGAGTCGTGGATATACGCCGCATAGCTGCTGGTTTAAGAAGCAGGTAGGTGATAATTTTCAAGGGACTCACCCCATTTTTTAGGGCAGAAAAATGTCAATTTTTGATGGGATTTTGAATTCGAGGAGTTCAACCTATATATACCAACTGACGCCGACTGCACAAGAATGGGCGACATCACACTGGATGCATAACAAAAGTAATTAAATTACAATTGGTACCTAAGCTTACTTGTCAATATGTTCAAAGATACAAATGATCCATGGCACCAGACAAAATAAATGTCCAGATAGTCAATATGATATGCTGTGGTTTAGTGATCCCAAATAAACAATAATACTAATGATAATAGTGTAACATGTAATGCTCACAAAACTGAGAAACTCAAATAAGGGGTGTGATGCTACACGATGGGTTTTCATTTTTAAATCTGTAAGTAAATATCTCAAATATAAAAAATTTAGTGTTGAGCGAAAACAGGCCATAATTTCTAATGTTTCTACCATGTCAATGTATTCTAGTTAAACTAAATTCGAGCTCTAGCTGCAAGTAAGATGAAATAAGACAGAACATGGTTCGCCCTCATTGCAAAAAGACATCATCAGTGAACTCGAAGTACACAACCAGAGGCGGTTCTAGCTGTTAGCCAGGTAGGCCGTGGCCTACCCAAACTCATGCGTAAAATTCTGTCCCACGCACACCACTCCTGTTGGCCTACCAAAAATTTGCTCGGCACTTTGACTGGCCTACCCAAATGAGAATTCCTAGAACCGCCTCTGTACATAACATATATGGCATGGCCTTTAAAGTCCTTCAAGATCATTCAATTATTACAAGCCTTTCTGAATGCACACATCGGCCATGCCGTTGGTCAGAGAAAGACCAAACCATGGCCACAGGCAACATGTACAATAAATTTCAGATGGACTGTGCAATGTGCTATGTCAGACAATCTCTGTCAACTGCTGCAAAACTGCACAAAAATTGCACTCAAAAAGTCTTGTAATAGGTGAATGATCTTGAAGGTCTTTCAAGGTCACCAGAATTGCCTCCATCTGATAGACCATATACCACTTCCTATTTTTGATCTGTAGTAATAACCTCTCTTACCTGCATCGTTTCCAAAACATTACCACTTTTAAGTATATGTGGCTGCCTGTGACCATAAGATGTCATTCAATTTTGACAAAACAGTTGAAATTATAGACCATGCATGCTTTCTGATTTATGTGAAAACATATTTTAGAGGTCTAAAATGTAAATACCTGTCTACTGTCATTTTGGTATCTAATATTACCCGTATTACCAGAAATCTTTGTACATTCGTCGTAAAAATGGACAATACTGACAGCTGGGTACCCATTAGGATTTCAAAGAGATCAGCCTATAGGACACATTTCAAGCAAAAACCTCAGTTGTATTCCATGTCACGGTTTACCTGTAGTTCCACTGGACTCTGCAGTGCTAAGCTGCAGGAATTACCGAAAGAACACAAGTGACAAAGACGGTTGAAACGATAGCAAGCAGATAATTATACTATAAAACACAACTCACAAGTATTTGACGATGTTTCCTGCGCTAAAAGAATCTAAAAATATCCAGAGTCACAAAAGCATCAGACATGAAATTAATAAATTAACCTGTATTACAGCAGGCACGCCACCATGAACAACATCATGGCTGATATTTGATATGTGAGTGTTTCCTCCGATATCTTCATCAGCCTCTGCCTGTAAACACAAACTTGGTAAGTAGTATAGAAAATAGTAAACTGTGTCCACTTCCTTTCAGTGCCTATAACTGAGAAAACAGATGGAATGAATAAAGATGCAGTCAAATTAACATTGCACGTGAGTATATTAGTCCCAATTTTAATGGTGGACTCATGTCAAAATTTAACCTGCTTGCTATTCGTCTCATTTGCACAAGATAAATTACTGGGAAGTGGAATACAGTGCAGTAAGTAGTTCAACTACATTACGAATACTTCACTGTAATAAAACACAAATAAATCTCCACAGCTAGCTCAGCTCAACTCAACTTTATTGAACAGCTCAGTATGGAACAGTTAACAGCTTGAAACTGGTCTTGCAAAATGCAAGCTTGGTCCACTGTACAACAAGACTGACAAGCCTAGTCAATAACAGACACAATAACTAATACACATCAAATACCGTACCCACTATAATTACTATTATTTATATTATCATAAGTCGTTAAAAAACGAATCGTGGGAGCCGAGACAGTCACGTCACGTGATCAGTTTGTAAAAGCCAGTTACTAAAAATGTATCTTTGTTGCACATCTGAATCGTTCGTTTGTCTCGGCAGAGCATGAGTCGAGTGGCAGATCATTCCAGATAGTTGGAGCAACTTGGCTAAACGCATGCCTAGCAATTTCGGTCGTCAATGGTGGCTTCAGTAAAAAGAGCTGATTTGACGACCGAAGCTGTCTGGTAGGCGTGTAGTCGCTGACCAACGCTTGAAGATAAGCTGGGCTGCCGGTTGACCGTACCTTGTAGACAAGTAAAGCCACCTTGTAATCGATGTGGTAGTTTATTGGTAGCCAGTGAAGGTTTTCAAGCACTGGGTGAATGTGATCAGCTCGCTTTTTGAACGAGACAACTCGGGCAAGTGCGTTCTGTACGCGCTGTAGTTTCGCAATGTTTGCCACTGACGTGCCATATAGTACAGAATTCACATAATGGAGATGCGAATTGACTGGCGTGCATGCAACGGTTCTCGCCATGTCAAGCGTCAGAGACGATCGAATATGCTTCAGTGCTCGAATGTGGTAGTATGACGACTTGCAGATGTTTTGTACATGTGAATTAAATGTCAAGTGTTGACCTAATGTTACTCCCAGAATTTTGACGGCGTCTGTGAACGGCATCATACAGCCCGCGACATTTACACTGGTCAACAGTGATGCTGATACTCTTGCTTGCTGTCATGACTTCTCGGAGTTAATGACGAGACCGTTCTGTCTGAACCACAGATGAACAGTTGACAGGCAGTTTTTTGTCAATAGCGGTGCTTATGTCAGATTTTGACAATGCGATATACAGTTGTGTGTCATCGGCTCACTGACGGAAAGACACGCCGAACTATGCTGTGATGCTGACTACTGGGCAAGTGTAGGTGACAAAGAGCAGTGGGCCCAATACAGACGCTTGTGGTACGCTGCATAAGCAACTGGTGGCGGAACACGTTTCAGATTTGATGCGGACGAACTATTGAGTGACTATAGGTGTCTAAGTACAGTTTGGTCCTTAAAACCATTGCAGATGCGTCATTCACTTTACAGTGGTGCCAAACATTATGGCAGTGACTAAAAACAACAGAGATAAATTAGCCCCGTACGGGACTGGCGGTCGACTGCCACTTACTGCCAACTTCAAAGTCACGTGACAAAAACTAGGACAAAAATCTGGCCCCGATACGCTTTAAATATTTCCCCCCTAAATTAAGAATCCGTGGTCATTTGCCAGCCCCCATTATAAATGGGGAGGAGATAACCTTTGAATATAGCCGAATTTTCGACTTTCAAGGGCTTATTACCTTGACTTTGACCTTGGATCGGGTCATACTGCATACCGTCATGCATCACTCGTCGACCTCGACCTACATACCAAATTTCATTGAAATCAAAAAAACTTTTTGTGGACAGACGTACGGACGGGTGGACGGACATTTGAGACCCACTTTATTAGGTCGACTCGGAGGTGTCGACCTTATAATAAACACTGTTGCATAAAATATAAGGCCTAGGCCTACCAGCAGGCATAAAGTATGCTTAGTACTTCGAACTACAAGCGAGGAAGTTAAAACAATTGTCAATACAAACAAATATGCACAAGCAATTTTTGCTGCAGAATGTTTATGCTTAAGCAAACATTTTTGGTAGTTTCAACATATGGCATATGCCGGTACTGCAAACAGCCGTCATTGTTAGACACTTTATGAAGACTACCGTGAATCGTAATATACTCTGTAATCTTTGCTAATGCACATCAGAAATGGTGGAATAACTGGGCGACAACTTCTGTTTACAAATAGCTGAACACTGCCAACAGATGGTCATGGAGAAATTAATTATACTAACGACTTAGCTGCTTCTTACAGCGGCGTTGCCAGCCACATGTATGTACATGCTAACGTCAACATCAAACTGCTACATCTTGTATGGTGAACCAAATACCAAACCAAGATTTCATACCAATAGCGCTAAAGCTGAAACATGAATGATAATTGACTTTAACAACATTAAAACAGATTACGTATGTAACTAACAACAAATAAATTATAAACAGCACACACTTTCACGTGATATGGACCAAGTTTGACATCAGGTGACTCAGTGCAGTTTCTGTGGCTGTCAACTGGAACAATTTCAATAAAGTTCAGTATGCATGAATCATCATCCATCCTAACATATCAACAGCATCAGGAATACACTTTATTTACATACATAAAGCAATGCACTAGCAATGTTCTGTTCTTTATTATACTTACACTGACATGTCAAATGCGGTTCACCTTTTGCACAATGAGGCGTACTAAGTATAATTATGAAAGTACCTCAAATAAAATAAAATCAGGTGTAGATCCAGGAATTACTGTCATTTGCTGACTGGTAGTATGCTTGAAGGTAGTAATGTGAAAACCGAATTTGTTTCACAACCGATTATCGATTTTCTGAAAACCGTTTTTTACTGATAATCGAAATGTTAATATTATTTTAAACTACAGATGAACGCCGCACAGGCCAAGCCTATGCAAAGTCCCATGTTGGCGTTACTTGACGAACTACATTACGTATTTTTCGTAATTTACGTTGAAAGACCTATAACCGACACTAAAACGTGGTACCATCATTACCGTCGACTGTACTATTTGTTATAGATTTATTTTATTTATAGCAAAATAAACATTCGTGAACAAATACATACAGCTGAGTAAAAAAATTCAATAATCGGTTTTGGATTTCTTAAACTGATTATCAGTTTTTAAAGCGATTATTGGTAAACCGATTGTTGTTTCACATCACTACTTGAAGGTTGAATCTATGAACATGCAGCCACCAGAGACCGCAACACCACAACGACAACATGCCCCCTCAATCGTATCTCTGGAATCGGTTAAGCTAGGCACCACAAATTTCGTGTGCTGACTAATACTGAGGATTACTAGTACATGCATCACAGTGTAGCACGGTAGTGCTTACACTGTTGGAAGGTCGATCAGCTAAGCGTTTGGAGAACAGCAAAATTGTGGGTATCAGTATATTACTCTCACGTGGTATTGTTTGTCACCTAATTTTTGCTCACATTCAGAGACTAAACCGCAGAAGTGATTTTAATGCTGTTTGAACTTTGATTCATAAGATGCCAATCCCAGGATATAGCATTCCCAGTGGGACAAAACTGCAAAAAAAAACGTTTTCCCCATTTTTATTTTTACCCTAATAACACCAAAAGGGGCAATAAGCATTTTCAAGCTAAACTCTCTTAACAAATGTTGAAATTTGTATATCTTCAAAACTACACTTCCAATCGAAACCTAATTTTGCACCACTACCAACTACACTTTGTCGG
>Ga0209780_1002606_pt1 | contig 12918 bp, 8 predicted proteins | sample WorMetexBAHAMAS2_FD_187384 | JGI IMG/M metagenome (GOLD analysis project Ga0209780, IMG submission 187384) | Marine gutless worms symbiont microbial communities from Max Planck institute for Marine Microbiology, Germany - Inanidrilus exumae... | ecosystem: Host-associated > Annelida > Digestive... | reverse complement strand
CTATAGGGCTGCTAACAATATTTCCTATACTAGGCTAGCCAGCACTAATCTAGCCTATACAATTCTAGTGTGATGTGTGTGTACACAATAATACATTTAACGTAGTTTAAATGCACCTTGTTACAAACAGAAACTGTTTGCCACCAAAACAACTATACAAAAACCGGGCCACTGTGAATCAGAAAGGTACCACCACACTATAATCTTGCCTGTAACTACGAGACATGCTGATCAATTAATAAAATTCATTCACTGCTGGACTCAAAATACTCAAGTCACCTCGAATCAGTCGCTACGATACTTTGTGAAATATCTAACAGTGATCAAATTATATATACATCTCCACGCTTTTATCACTGACAGCTGGTAATGAACCTTTTCGCTGGATATTGAGACGCAGTCCGCATCACTTTCGACAACATTGCGACTGCAACAGCAACAATACACCTCCAGCATGTTGTTTCTTGTTCTTGTTCTTCATGGCATTGTACAAAATTCACTCTAATTTACACAAAAAGCAAACAACAACAATAAACTCTAAAAATTAGCCCCATACAGTACTGACGGTTAACTCTTCGCAACTGACGTTTCTGCCAACTTCAAAGTCACGTGACACAGAAACTAGGACAAATGTCAAAAATCCGGCCCGACCAAATTAGGTATTATATTATATTATTATTTATATTTGTGCCCTAGTTCAAGAATCTGTGGTCATTTGCCAGCTCCCACAGTAAATGGCGGAGGAGATAGCTTATAAAATGGCCAGATTTCCAACTTTGGAGGGCTCGTGACCTTGACCTTGGATCGTGTCGTAATGTATACCATCGTGCATCACTCATCGACCTCTGCCTACATGCCAAATTTCATTGAAATCAAATAAACTTTTTGTGGACAGACGGACGTACGTACGTACGTGCAGACGAACGGACATTTGAAACCGGCTTTATTAGGTCGACCTAAAAATCTGCAAATTCCAAAAGTTTACAAAAAGTTTAATTTCAAGTTAACCTTACTCTACAGTGCACATCACTACTAATTACAGCGGTTCTGTACAAGGTAAAATTTGGCTCGGCATACCCCGGTTTTGGCTTGGGCGATTCAGTTGAGATGAGGAAAGACTTGAGAAACGGATCGAGATTCTGGCCTCTCTGCCAACATCAACAGTGGCACAGCTGCAGCAACAATCAATTAAAACAAGTCGTGTCGCCCTAACGGGACGGCACAATACTGGCCCGCCATGGATCTATATGCCTGGAAAATTCCCAGCGTGCAGGCATCAGCAGATATGACGCAGACCACCACAGATCAGGCAGAAATCCCACATAAAAGGGTCCTGGAGCGCCTCATCAACCACAGATCAGTTCTTACTGACCGCAGATCACTTAGAAGGACCGCAGACCACCACAGATCACTGAGAAAACCCACCTGAATCGTCATGCCGTAGGACCTACAGTCACTTTTCTGCGTATTATAACAAATAACACTCATGACAAATTGCCACTACTGTTGTTGTTCAGTAATATGTCAATATTTCTCATCTATTGCGTACTCATGGTCCATGTTTGGCATTTCTGTCCGATCTGTTGTGATCTGCGGTAATCTAAAGCAGTCGTTGTTGCTGTTGTTGAGGTGGTGGATGAAAAAAGATTAAAGCCGGTGAGTGACTTTACCTGTCCAATGTCAGTGACTTGTGTTTCCTTCAGTGCTTTGACACTGCTGACTGAGTGACAGGTGAACACTGGACCATAAAGAACACCTGTGATAATTATCAACAGAAGTTCTCCTCTGCAACAGATGAAGGTGGAGCACCGAGATGGAACCGGCTAATACATGTTCACCTGTAAATAAATTAGCCACGTACGGGACTGGCGGTCGACTCCTACTTACTGCCAACTTCAAAGTCACGTGACACAAAAACTGGGACAAAAATCCAAAATCCGGCCCGAGGAGCTTTAGGTATTGTGCCCTAATTTACCAATCCGTAGTCATTTGCCAGCCCCCGTTATAAATGGGGGAGAGATAGCCTTTGAAAATGGCAGAATTTCAGACTTTCAAGGGCTCGTGACCTTGACCTTGACCTTGGATCGGGTCACACTGCACACCGTCATACATCACTCGTCGACCTCTACCTACAAACCAAATTTCACTGAAATCGAAAAAACTTTTGGTGAAACGGACGGACGGACGGACATCTGAGACCGGCTTTATTAGGTCGACTCGGAGCAGTCGACTAAAAACAGAGGTGGTGGTGAGGCTGTCACATCAACGTAACTTCTCTCTCGCTAATTTACAAGCTTCTTACTTACTATCTGCGTCTGCTCAGCTGCTTTCTTTTTTACGGTTCAAACAAAAAAGACCGACACCGATTTCTTGTTAGCTCACCTCTTTAACTAATCGCAGTGCGCCACTCTTCATCTTCTTTCCTAACAACAACAACAAATAAATAGCTGAAACAACACTACTAGTGCACCGACAAGGAACCAGTAGCAGTCTAGTGGTTAGGGCACTAAACTTGCGAGTCAATGATCAGGAGTTCGATTCCCGGCAGCCACAATGTCGGATAACAACTTTAGGCATCTTGTTCACAATCAGACCCATGTGCCTCTGCTACCAAGCAGTATAAGTTGGTACCAGCTTTTAGGAGTAATTTGAAGACATCAAAAGTCTGGGTTTTTTTCTGACGGATCAGGGTAAGTCATTGCCTATTAAAGGTGCGACACAGCCGAAGGCACATCCGGCAAACTCAGACGTTGTTGACGGTAGAGTGAGTACATTCTTGTCAGCTGTACAAAGTGACCAAACTGGTTGGTACTGCTGAAGAAACAAGTGCAGACAGGTGGGTGTGTGACACAGTGTAAAGTAAAGTAAACATCTGTATATCTCGTTTATGCAATCACCTCTAATGCACTTAGGAATGTCACGCGTTAACGAGGGATCACACATTTTTACCTGCCACCCACACGTTTATCTACTAATGGAACGAGCAACCCTGCCTTTACTCCGTAAGGATTCACCAGACGTCGTTGCCCGAGCGAGGTAGCACACATCCGATTGCAGCTTACTACTCATTTATCGACCTCAGAAGAATGACAGGACGGGTTGGCCTAGTTGGCTGACCTGTAGCAGACGGTTTACACACAAGTGGTCACCCGTCAGCGGCCGGTCAAGCACAGGACAGGGAAAGTTCGCCGACCACTGTGTCACACACTTGTAACCGATGCTGCAAGTTTATATTTCATGTAAAACCAATGTAAGTGAATCCCACCTGCACTTGATCCCTCTCTCCCTGTCAGAATGTGGCAATCTACTGTCTACCCAATTCCCCGTGTCAAAACTAAATGGTACTGTTCATTTATTAACCACACTTTATCAGTAACAATCAGTAACTAGCGGTATAGATTCGTGTATTAGCTACTAGTTCCATTTTAGGTCAACTCCTCCGAGTCAACCTAATAACGTGGGTCTCAAATGTCCGTCCGTCCGTCCGTCCATCCGTACGTCCGTCCGTCCACAAAACGTTTCTTCGACTTCAACGAAATTTGGTATGTAGATAGAGGTCGACGAGATGACGGTATGCAGTATGATCCGATCCGAGGTCAAGGTCAAGGACAAGAACCCTTGAAACTTGGAAATTTGGCCATTTTCAAAGGCTATCTCCTCCCTTATTTATAATGGGTGCTGGCAAATAACCACAGATTCTTAAATTGAGGCACAATACCTAAGACTTATCGGGGCTGGATTTTTGATATTTGTTCTAGTTTTTGTGTCACGTGACTTTGAAGCTGGCAGTAAGTAGGAGTCGACCACCAGTCCCGTACGGGGCTAAATAATTTTTATTCCTATATATGTGATTGCATTTTATTCTGTTGTAATTGTATGTAAGTAATCTAGCATCATGGCTGCAATGTACCAACAAGATGTCGCCCTAACGGGACGTAATCCTACTGGCCCGCTGCGTAGTGTCGGCTGCCTGACCGCCCAAGCGCCGGCCGACCGCCCACGCGCCTAGCGGCCGGCACGCCCGCCGGCAGTGTTACAGACGACGACAGACGACGACGACAGACGACGACGACAGACGTCAGCGAGCAAAATAATACTGGCCTATTAGGCAAGCCAGAAATAAATCTACTTAATTAGGTAAGAGGATTGAAGATTCGGTAGAGTGTGCGGACTGCATTAAGAAAAATGCTATTAAATCGGCAGTAAAGAAAAACGTAATGGTGTCACAGAGCAAGTATGAAGGCAGCAATACACCTTCTACCAGGAGTCGAGTGATGGATGAAAAAGGGATGAGGGCAGGTCAGTGGTTGAAGTCGGTGCCTTGTGTGTGTTTCTTTCAGTGCTTCGACGATACGATACGATACGATACGATACGATATGATAGATTAACGTGCGCTCAAAAGCTGACGAGATAGCCAGCTTAATCTAGCGCACAGCCCAGAAACGACAAAAATAAGGAAAAATCAAATCAAATCAAAAACCGAGTAGCTCAGAAGAAACGGTCCAGGCAAAAAAGAAACGGTCCAGGCGATGTTGGTTGGATGAGTCAACATCTGTGCCGCCAGACTTTCTCTTCCGGAACAGTAACAACACCGAGGCGGAACAGGCGTGTTAACCATGTACACCTGGCTGTTCAAGCGCCAGCAAGGAATTAACAGAGATAAAGGTGATGAATGAAGCGACTTTTGACAGTTGTAGTGTCACCGAACAAAAATGTTTGACTCCAACCGAGATTGACGTCCAGAAAACTCGTCGTGAATTCGTCTTCTGAAGTCAGAAACCGACGCAACAGTTCACTGCCACGCAGCACCGGCTTTGCCAGCAGTTTCTACATGTGTGAACAAAAAACTACTCAAATTACACATCCACTACCACTACTACTAAGTAAGTAAGTAAGTAAGACAATTTATAGGGCGCTAATCTAACGGCCTAAACAGTCACGAAAGCGCCTAGTCATGCCCCGTAGCCGAAACAAAACACTATTGTCTTTAGTCCACTCTGAAACTGTCCGAGTGTAGTGGTCGATGCACGTAGGGTCGATGGCAAAGTGTCCAGACAGTAGGACCAGAAACAGCAAAACGTCATGGTCTATAGGTCACCGTTCTCGTCCTAGGCACCAGTAGGTTTGCATGTGTTGCTGAACGAAGATAACGACGACTTGTATTGGTAGCGACTGGGACACATAAATTCGTCAGATAAGATGGAGCTGCACTTGGTGCTCAGCTTGTACAATATTCGCCGACGAATAGGCAGCCAGTGTAAATCGTCTACTACTGGTTTTTAATTTTCTTGCATCAGGCCGACTGCAGGATAGGCTGTGTGTGTCTCCCAAAAGCAAACAAAAGCACTGAATCACCCCTGCACTCTACTCCCTGGCTTCGTGTCTCCTCATCCTACATCAGATTCCCAAGGTAATAATGGCTGCTAGCTGTCCACTTGCGATACATTAATCACACAATCACTTGCAGTGCTTCTGATGTATTGCATACTTGCACATTCATACATTACACCATATTTTTTTTTGTAACTAGTCCTTCGTTTACCATGGCCTGCATCTTCTGGTCCTGTGTTTTCACCTCTGCAGTTTGGTAGCTCATTTTAATCGTGCTACATCTTCTGGAAATCTTGTGGAGTATTAGTTGCAATAAAGTGGCAGAGTAAAGAGTACATGTGAGAGAGGTCACAGTGGTTCACTGTTCAGACCATGCACTGCCTGCTCACGACCAGCAAACACACACATGACTACTGCAATCACAGGACCCAACAGGTTCACAAATCTTCAGCCCCTGGAACCCCGCGAGAAAACAGATCTGCCAATCTTTCAGGGTTTCGTGCCACAGAACACTGCTCAACAGTATAAAACAATACACAGAACAAGTACCGTCAGTGAAGGGGACTGACGGTTATCCACACATGCCACATGCTGATATTACATCCAGCTGATGCGCGCCGATTCGTCTGATTTTGGGCTTCTAGTGGAGCAAAGTTCCCCAAAATGGGAGATTCCCTGCCCCGGACGCCCTTGAACCATCGTGCAAAATTTGATGCCGCTAGCTTTATGCACGCCGGAGAAATCCGTAACCGTACAAACACACAAAATTACAAACAAACAAACAAACAAACAGTAAATGATATATCCACACCTTGCCTATCGGCACGTGTGGATAACAAGTGAACTGAAGCCGCGATTACATTCCAGTTATAACCAGATGTCTCAGTACGCTGGTATTCTGTGTTTAACGGCCTGGCTCCACCTGGGACCAAAATGTGAACTTACACCACTTCCCAGCCCCCCAAGCTGAATTAATGGGAAGGGATGAAAAGAAGGGTGCAAGATAAAAGTGGAAAAGTTGTGTGGGAAAATGGAACAAAGGTGAAGGGAAAATATGACGGTACCCTCATATATGCAGGTCATTCACGTAACAGTGTTGTTGATTTTGCTATCACGTACTAACACCTCAGTTGTTTCCTGGCTCCAGAATGCAAGAAAAAACATACGCACAACCAGTTGTAATTAGCACATGAATGAACTAGACATGAATATGAATGAGCTGTGTATGTGAAAATGAATATGTATGTATGACCTGGAGGTAATTCTCAAATATCTCTCGCTGGGTGTCAAAAAAGCCGATCGTCTTTGGCAAAAATGTTTTCTTTGAAGGCAACTGCGCATCCTCCAGTTCACCTGCGTTACACAGCGATGCCAGTCCAACATTCAAATATGTTCAGATTTTCAAAAATTATATTAAAAAATAATTTAAATAAATCTTGACCTTGCCATGTTTTATGCATTGTGTAACAAAATTTCGCCTGCCTCTCAAACTGTCGCTATGGCGCTGATCGCGCCCAAAATCTGTCAGGGCCAGCCCCCAACAATGTACTCCAAGTGCTCCAGATTTCATCCAAATCGGTTCACTTTCGGCGGAGTTATAACCGAATGCGTGAACACCGCCAAATTGAAACGTAGAGTGAATCCAATATTTGGTGACATTTGACTATGGCGAAGATGAGGTGACTGTGCTTTGGCGAATAAGTGGAGCAGGTCACGGTTGGTCATAGAATATTTATTACATGTTGTTCAGCCATGCTCTATAGCTATTTACACTGTTTTGTACTTAGTAAAACCACAAAATGTTATTTATTACAACTGCTGTATAATAGTTCTCTGTAGGACACCTACGCCCATTAGTCTATTAAATGACAAAATAAGAAAAAGTCATTGCAGTCAGTTGTTACCATGGAATTCCTGGAGCTTCTGATCCAGCACATAGAATTCATGGTACCTCCTAAACAATGACAGACAGTTCAAATACATTAATGTTCGCATAGTCATCAAAAACAACCTCAAAATAGATAAGTTAATAGTATAAACATGCATTTAACAAAAAACTATATACACACTTCTCAACACTTGTGTTGCGTGGTGGCTCAGCGGTAGCGCGTTGGACTTGCGATTTACAGGTCGCGGGTTCAATTCCCGGCCGGTGGCTTTCACGTAACATAGGTCAACTCAGCCTTGCATCCCTCCGGGGTCACTAAATCGAGTACCTGCTTCGGCTGTAGGTAAAGGCGGGATTCTCACCTCTGTCGGGTGGCAGGTAACACTGTGTGATCCCATATGACATGTGCGTTTCCCGTAGCGGTGAAGAGCTAAGTTGATGCTAAACTGCTATACACAGTTAACTTTTTACATTACTTTTACCTTACTTAGCTACTGCTTATAAGCTACGTCATTAAAGAAAATTCTGCTGTTAATTAGAGCAAGCTTTTTACGAGTCGAATGTCATTTCTTCACAGCAAATCTCCTGGCTTAGTATGGACAAACTAAATCTAACACAACAAAAGCAAACACGCGTCCATACAAAATATATAAACATAAAAAACTAATGGCAGCTTTGAACGCCTCTGATGACCTCCAGCCTGGAAATGGAACGGGCCTATTCTGGAAGAAGCACATAAGTAAGGACATAAATAAGGAAGTAAGTTAAAGTCGGTTATTCCACCGCAAATTAATCTCACATAAACGTTAATGGGAGATTAACTCCCAGTAACTAATGGAAGTCAATATTTTATTTTATTGTATTGGATTAAAATTTACACACCACACAGAACATAGGATATGCAATATATACCAAACAGTAAAAGTAAGTGCATGTGAAGGTATGGACAGATATGCGTACACTTAAGAAGTGTATACCTTTAAAAAAATTTATACAAATATACATATTATAAGCCTACGACAAATGAATTAAATCGCACGAGCGAAGCTTTGCATCGCAGGAATGGAGACCACATTAAAAATCTCGTAATATCCCACTAATGTTAACGGTAGATTAATTTGCGGTGGAAAAACTCGCCCGAAGTAAAAAAGTTAAGTGAGTAAACAAACAAGTTACCAGTATGTATGGCACTGAAATAAAGAAACGTGAAGAACTGACGCCAACCAGTAAAAACCAGCCATAGATTGTTATCGTTTTTTGATCTACCATCTTCGGGGGTAACGAAGGGATGACTTGTTTGCCAGCTCTTGGCTGCACTCAATAATAGGATATGAAAGCTATATCTATGCTTTTAAACGTTAAATAAAACCCTCGTTTATACACGGTGTCGCCCTAACGGGACGTAACACTACTGGCCCACCGTGGAGTGTCGGCCACCGGACCGCCTGCGTGCCTGGCCCGCCCGCCGGCGGTTACAGACGACGACAGACGACGACCGACGCCAGCGAGCAAAACAATACTGGTCCATTAGGCGGGCCAGTAACAACACTAACTGTGTGTGTGTGTCATTAATGTACACAAAAACAACAACTGCAGCAATGATCGTGTTCTTAAGGCATCTTTTTGTGAAATCATTTCTGACTTTTCTTTTAATAAACATGACCACCTCGTGTCAGCCTAGTGCAAAACTAGCGTCGACGTGGATGTCTTCACCACCACACATTTGACCTTGACCTCCGACCTCCAAAATGTAACCAGGTCATCGGTAGGGGCTAGTGGTTATTCCCTGTAAGTTTCATCGAGACTGCTCACGTAGTGCAAGAGATATGGTGTCCACAAGATATGACCTTGATTGGCTGCTATGACCTTGATCTTTGACCTCCAGAATCTAATCAGGTCATCAGTAGGGGCTAGTGGTCATTCGTTGTCAGTTTTATCAAAATCGTTGAAGCCATCTATGAGATATTGTGGTAACAATATCTGACGAGCCGAACGGATAGACGAACAAACGAACAAATAAATGAGACAATGGGACAGCCTGAAAACACAAAGCCTTTGCGACAATGTCCGTTGAAGAAGGCATAATGAATTTATATGTTGGTGAATATACGTTAGTGTCAAACCGATATTGATATCAATCATATCGGCAGCAATCAGCAATTTACTAACACTTGAAGGTAAACAAGGACATCAGTTCAATCAATTGGCATCTCATGGTACTAGAACACATTACAGTACTATTGTTTCACATGCTAAACGCCGTGGTGCATCCTCTTCTAACTGTAATATCGGATATCGGTATCGGTTATCGGACGCGTCTTACGGTACATATCGGTTATCGGCGTGACCCAAAGTTCAGGCATCGGTCCGACACTAATATCAGTGATACAATGTGAACGTTCAGTGTCATTCTTACCGTTCCAACATCCACGTGGACGATTCCAGCTCATCTACAACAGACCACAATCCACCACGCTACGCGGGTCAATGTCAGTCACGCACTGCACCGGTCCAAACAAAACAAACAGTCACATCAATGTGTCTGTGTGTCAAACGACATCTGACTTAGACATCTGGTTTACCTTGACATTATCTGAGTCAAGTTTGAAGGGAAAAGTCAAGGTCAAGGTCATCGGACTCGGCCGTAAAAAATGTCAAGCGATTTTGGGGTGAAAGTGTCTCCCCCCCCCCTCAGTCACATTTCATCACAAATCTCGGAACGCTCTCCAAAATGACAACACAAGCTTATGAACCCCCTTAAGTAACAATTACTGCATAAGGTGGTGCAGTGGCGCAATGGGTAGAGCGTTGGACTTGAGATCAACAAATCGTGGGTTCAAATCTTACTCCGGGAAAAAGTTGCGTAACAACCTTGGGCAAGTTGTTCACAACTATGTGCCTCTATCACCAAGCAGTATAACGTGGTACCGGCCAAGGGGCGGTGACACTCTTCGGCTGGGAAGGTAACCGCAGGCCTGGCAGAATGTAATGGCAGCCGACCGACAAGTGGATGACTTATATTCACCTGCGGGCTGACTGCCTGGACCCAATGCTCGTAACAAGTATGGAAAGCCTTTATCTTTTTTTACTGCATATAGTAAGCAAGCGCAGTTTTAATGGTGAAAAAATTGTGCAATGGTGTGAACTTTGTGACTGCAACACTACTGTGTGTACCTTCGGTGATGTCGACGCGATGCACCTCGATGCAGAAGACAAACACGTTTTTACGTGGATTGTCCAGCGCCTCGGGTTTCTTTCGGATTTTCGGAATGGTGACTCGCCAGGCGCTGAGGTCACACAGCTTGTCTGACGACATCTCGTCACCTGGAACGCTGTCGAGCACATCCAGCTACAGACCAACACAGCGACTCATTGGCACATCATGACAACAACGGATGATCTAGAAAATCCAGGTTAATTTGGAAAACGTCTCCTTGAATGGCAATAATAAAAAATGCATGCATATTAATCTTTAATTAAATATGTTAAGAGGCACAAAATCAACACAAATTAATCATATACTGCTGCATGAGTTAAACCAAACATCAAAATGTAAGCAGACCTTCTACAAATTCGTATGAAAACAAGCTAAAACGTACAAAAAATTAGCCCCATATGGGACTGACGGTCGACACCTGCTTACTGCCAACTTCAAAGCCACGTGACACAAAAACTATGGCAAAAATCGAAATTCAGGCCCCGATAAGCTTTAGGTATTGTGCCCTAATTTAAGATTCCATGGTCATTTGTCAGCCGCCATTATAAATGTGGGAGCAGATAGCTTTGAAAATGGCCGCATTTCCGACTTTCAAGGACACGTGACCTTGACCTTAGATCGGGTCATACTGCATACCGTCATGCATCACTCATCGACCTCTACCTACATACCAAATTTCATTGAAATCGAAGAAACTTTTTGTGGACGGACGGACGTACGGATGTACGGACGGACATTTGAGACCCACTTTATTAGGTCGACTTGGAGTTGACCTAAAAATGCATGCATATCAATGTTTAATTAAATATGTCAAAAGGCACAAAATGTACACAAATTAATCGCGCTGTAAGTTAACCTTCTACAAATTCATATAAAAAACAAGCTAACACGTACGCTGAAGTAACAGTAAAAAATACAAATTAATGTAAGCAACTGCAGAACTCGCTGTTAATAGACATAGGTGACATACCGCACTGCCAGAACCACACGTGGCAAGTGGCAACTCAGGCTTCTGCACATTCCAACACGCAACTTCAGTAAGTAAGTAAGTAAGTAAGTAAGTAAGAACCGACTGACCAACTACTCAGACTGATCAGCTTTCTATGCAATCTTTTAAGCAGCTTCACGTTCTATGTATGCCAATTATGCTATATATTATACCAGGTTCAGATAACGACACGAAAACATGCCGCTTTATTACTGGCTCACCTACACACAGTGTAGGGGCCAGACTAGTAAAGGTCGCTGGCGTCTGTCGTCGTCGTCTGTAACACTCCACGGCGGGCCTGCGAGCAGTTTCACCCGCGCAGGTCAGGCGATGACGTCATGCCGCCTCCAGTCTAATTATAGCTCCATGGCTGCGCGGCGGGCCAGTCGTTAAGGCGACACCATGTTTACTTTGTTATGGTTGCCTGCTGTGGTTTTAGTGAGAGCCAAAGACCATTATATTTTACAAATGTTCCTTTTCTTTCTTCATTTCAACGCATTTTCTCCAAAGTCATCATCTGACATTTTTGAAACGTTTCCACACGACGTGGCTTTAGAAGCTATGCACTGCTGTGCTCAGTAACATAAAATGACGGGCAAAAAACAGACACACAAACTCGCTGATCACAATACTTCACACCCGAACCTGGGCAGAAGTAAAACAATTGACTAAATCATTGGTTTTACATCTCCATTTATCTAACTGCACAGACATACGAGGATGTGAATGGTATGTAGTTCAAGCAAGCAACAATTATGCTAGCCTAGTACTAAGCCTCGTCGACTGTGTACCTGCAGAAATCTGAGTATCAGTTACAGTTGAACGCTTCAACTACAATTATGCCTACACTGTTAGTGGCTGAAATGAACAGTCTTTCACACGGTAAACAAAAAACATCCATAAGCAAATAAGCAAATGAAACCGATCATTAACAATTATTTATTTATTACCGAATAACACGCAAGGTACAAAAAAAACAAACATACAGCCAGCCATAAAAGCAGAGATAAAACCTATGTCAAAAATTCAGGAAATCAGCCGGTGCAGAAACCCGCGATAAAACTGATAAATATGTTAAACGAAAATCTGCGATCAAAGTGATTTTATTATTTAAAATTTCAAAATGACAGCTGACCAATTAATCGTTGATCGTGGCAAAAGTTCACAACGCGATGAGCAGCAAAGCAGCAGCTTCATGTAACTGACAAAGCATTTTCCATCGCCGGGCCACGTGCCTGGAATGCACTACCATCTGACATTAAACCGATCTCCTCTCGTAGCAGCTTCCGCAAGAAACTCGAGACAAACTTCTTCAGTCTTTTATAGTCGAAACTTTTTATTAGTTTTTAGCACTTTACTGTTAGTTTTTCTGTGTGTGTAATTATCGACATTGGACTGTAAGGCGCCGCTGAGCCCCTGTAAGGGGCGCCTTACAAGTTTCTGTTATGATGATGACGATGACGATGATGTGAAAAACAGACAGACAAGACTTA
>Ga0209780_1002605_pt1 | contig 12919 bp, 3 predicted proteins | sample WorMetexBAHAMAS2_FD_187384 | JGI IMG/M metagenome (GOLD analysis project Ga0209780, IMG submission 187384) | Marine gutless worms symbiont microbial communities from Max Planck institute for Marine Microbiology, Germany - Inanidrilus exumae... | ecosystem: Host-associated > Annelida > Digestive... | reverse complement strand
GTCTCTTTTTCGGTATTTTGAAGTAGGCCTACGTGTGTGCGATATCGTCGTTAAAAAGTTCACGTTCGCTATCTCATCTCCTGATGAGTTCTTGTTGGAGCTAATTGCCGAGTAAACATTGACATCTCTGCACTGGATCAAAAGTCGACCTCGTAAGACAGAGTTCGTCGATAAACATGTCGACCGACCAGATTGTAAATTTGCATATAAATAATCGCGTAAAGAAAGGCCGACTGACAATTATGACACGGTGGCGGTCGACAGACGCTGCACGCGGCGGTCATAACGGGAGTGTTGAAGGCGTGCGACTAGTGAGAGCGAGAAAAACCAATTTTCGTTGGAGGTGAAACAATGTCGGCATCCTCATCACCCTCACCTCCACGCTGCTGCTGCTGCTGCTGCTGCATGCAGACGTAATTGAACGCGCGCAGCTGAACGCGTCGATTGAAGTGACACCTTGCCGACGCATCTCCGCAAACTAATTAAATAACGTCGCTGCTGTCGCTCAACGCAGGCGCTTTCACGTCCTCTTCTGCCGGATGTGCTAGCCCCATAGTTGTTGTCTTCCCCAGAAATTTATACCAATAGTTGGCCCCTCCGTTACTGTAACAAAGATCTCTGTTATACAAGAAAAATCCACTTTTGCTACCGAAAACACATTTTCTAAGACGTGTCACAAAGATTGTTGTTATTATCGGCTCAAAAGAGCAAATATTACATTCACTTTGGCAGGCCGCGGAAGGGTTTTTCGGAAATAACTCCCCCAAACATGAACCGATTTGGACTAAACTCGGAATGCGAGGAACGACAGTGGGGTATCACACAAGAAAACCGCGGGAAATCGCCCCAGGGGTGAGGGGTTCCACCTAACGGTGCAAAATGTGTTTTTTCGGGTGTGATAAGAATGCAACGCGGCCTTTCGGCCACTTATCCTGCACGGAATTCGACCTTTTTAAAATAACAGACGTGTATCGACGTCCCGGTAGTGACCGGCGTGAAAAAATTCCAAATTTCTGCGCTGAGTTTTGCAGGCTCCATAAACGCTATTTTTGGGGTGGTGGGTGCTTGTACGGAGTGTATATACAGCGCAAACGCCGCAATTTCGGGCGAAGGGAGTCATTAGTCATGCAGTGTATAGGCCTATTGCACGTTACTGTTTCTTTTTTGCTTGTACTTCTTTTTTGTTTGTTTATCTGTTCATTTATGTACATTGCGACCTTATTTGGTGAATAAAGATGTTTATATTACATGTACATGGGCTAACCAACATTTCAAGAATGTGCCTTTTGTGCATGCGTGAGTTTTGACGGGGGTTCGGTTGGGCGCTATAACCCCCATAAACGGAGGAATTTTTACGATGACAACATCGTAACATGTTTTACACAATCATCGCCATTTTTTCACACGCTTTCGAGCCTATATTGCAGTGAGTAGCATACACTACAACCGTCTATTTGTGTAATTGATGATGCATCATGACAAATTTGGAGACTCTAGCATGAGAGTAGTATAGGATAATGCGTTTTAATTCGTTCACACATGCTGACTTCGGGACGTCGACAATCACAGAGAATGATACGTAGCGTCGCGTCAACTGTGTGTAAATAACGTTACATCATACCGGTATATACTTGACATTACAAATATTTTCAACGATCGAATCATTACATTGTTTTAATGCACATGATGCATAGTGAAATGTGATAGCAATTTCTTTCAATTTGTTGCCAAACAAGAAACACAGCTGTCACAGAGAGACGGCAGGTTACATGACGGCTGATAGCTATGCATCTCTGAAATTGGCGTCCTCGATTGCGTCCGTGACGGTCAACTGCTATAAACAAAGTCAGGAGTTGAACTGTATCAAATCAACAACTTGCGACCATTGACATATTTAAGGGACGAAAATCCTAAATACAACAGTGGTTGAGGCGGTAGCACTCTGTTGACAACACTTGTGCTGAGAGGAAAAATCAAAAATGGCTAAAAGTTCACAGTTTGGAGGTAAATATAATGAGGAGAAGTGCGCTTATAATCGAAGGACCCAAACCTGCATATATACGTGGGCCTACATGTAGGATAGTTTCTTCCGCTCCAATTTTTTTTGCGTATCTTACAATGTGTCAAACGGAAAAATTACCGTCTGCGTCTCGTGGTGCGGTTGAAAAAGTTAGAATGACTCTTAATGTCAATGTCAATCGTGGATTTATATAGCGCATAAACGCAAAGCCTCTAATGCGCTGAAAAAGATCTTAAAGATCTCCTACTCAATGTCATCGGCAATGATACCACTTACCAGTAATAGTTTACAGATTATACGATTTCCTGTTAACTAGCGTTCTTACTGTCGCTCTGCGACCGCGATCGAACGTGTGCCAACGTGGGAGACGATCTCAAAAATTTGGCGTATATGAACGGCTTCAATGCTAGATTTTCGAGATCGTTACATTACGTAACGTGCACTTTATACGGCCGCAGTAAGAACGCTACCTTAGTGATCTATAGGTCTGGTAACCGTCTGTCCACATGAATGACCGCGAATGGCCTTGAACAGTGATCACGGTCGATTACCACTGAAGAAATAATGACGCATGAATGACTTCCGGTCTCTGCGATTAACTTTCTGCTTCCTATATTCGGTATTTTTTACGATATTTCCAGTAGCCTAAATGAGATTTAAAGGTCACTCGAGGTCGTCGACAATGTCACCATTCGATATATCACGTTCATATTAGCGTTTCGTGGTTTCTGCGTTCGTATCTTTATCGTTTCCGAGATATAGCAAGATGTTGCTCGAAAGTCGCTACTTCTCTCCCGGCTGTGCGCTCACGTTGATGGCGACTTGCCTCAGGTTTGACTTGATCTTTGGTATAAGAATGGTGAAGCAATCAGCTGGTGAATAGATTTCACCTTACGTTCAGTCATTGTGACTGAGCTTACCTGTGCGACAGTCGGACCGACAAACAGACAGAATTATAAAGACAGCATAATACATCATCCGTGCTTTGCACTGACAGCTTCTTTTCGACAATACAACGTATCAGTGTTATCGTGTCAGTATTGTCGTATTGTATTGTTTCGACGTTATGACCGGTTACGAAGCAGCGATATTTGCAGGACAATGGGCGTCGATGGCTATTCAATTACTAGTCCACCCACCTCCACGGAGCAGGAAGGACCACCCAGGCAGACAGTGTGTGCGTGTGGCATCGTTGACGGCAGCTAGGCGACGTGTGAACGCACGTGTGCGATCATCATCGTGTGCAGTCGCAGGACGTCTTTGATAATCGGCACTGAGTCGTTAAACTGGTGAATTTCTGACACGCGTCACCGGCTCGTCAGCTGACCGGTGTCCGGCCCGGCTCCACACGACAAACTCAACGTCAGCAACATCCCATTCACGTGCCGACTACACCGGTCTTTATCCTTTTGACTGCGTCAGTCTCGCACGATTCTACACAGAGCGTAAAACCGATGTCACACCTGCAATTTTATCGCGCGATTTTGTCGTGCAACTTTATCGTGCGACAAAATCGCAAGTGTGACATAGCACTGTCGCGCAACTCATTAACTGTCACGCAACTCCGCTTTCCAGATAGAGCAGCGCTCTATTCTATGCAACTTTGTCGCGAGATTGCGAGAATGTTGTGAACGCTGATTGGTCAATTTTTGTTTATGCGACAAATTGCAGCGTGCGACATGCCCAGTTGTATACTGCAACTTTGTCGCGCGAGAAGGTTGAGCGACAAAATCGCGCGATAAAATTGCAGGTGTGACATCGGTCTAAGAACTATAGTCGATAGAGCATTAGCGCTCTGAAAGCACTGTCGTGGTACGACTTCATGGGTTACAATGTCAATGTGCAAGGTTTTCTGTGTTCCAACTTGGCATAACGCATCACGAAGATGCTCGCACGCGGTTGATGTGCTTAACCTGTCCTGCAGAGACTGCTGCGTGCTGCCTTAACGACTGATTGGGCGCGTTTTTATCGAGTCAGACCGCTCCAGACCGGTCTTGTCTGGAAATACACGTGACCCGCTTTAAATTTTGAGGCCCCCCAATGATATCTCTGGAACGGCTAAAGCTATAGACTTGTTAAATTTTGTATACAGATATATGGTATCAAATCCTAGCTTTTGGATGACAAACCACCGTTTTTCTACGTCCAAGCGATTCGCTTCGCGTTTTAACTACAAACAAGATCAGTCCGACCGCTCGGACTTTGCTCATGACCAAACCATGCGACGAAACTGGAAGGCGTGCCACGCCCATTACTGTTTTTGTTGCGCGGCTAAATGCAGGATGGAAATTCTATGGAATGGAAAAGCTTGTATATGGAGTGTTTTTGTCGGATTTAGTAAGGTTTATAAAAACTGTCTGTGATATTGTAGCTTTCCGTAATCCGTATTCAGTTAAATCACTAAAATTTAAACACGTGTTGTTTCGGTTTGTTTACAATAACGATGCTGCTAGCAACGTCAAGGTAAACGAGCCGGAACTGCTTGCGCCGTTTTTATATTCATCTTTATTCACCGAAATGGTGGAAAGAAATATAATAACACAAAAAAACAATAAAAAGTGAACGAAAAATGCTAATAAATTAACTAAGCAAATCAAGAGCTGCAAAACTTTACCAATAACAACTTATGATATATTCTGGTATAAACCAGTTGATATTGAAAAATAACTGACATAAAGAAATCCGACGCTATAAAGGCAGCTGAGAAAGCTTATGTAATTCGTTGTCGCATTCATATTTTATGCAAAAAGTCTTGACTCTATCCATAATTATAGCACTGGGCAACACTAATCTCGTCCAAGTGATCTAGTCTTTGACTGGATTAATCCCGTCTGGAGAAAAGAAACGCAGCCATTGACGTCGTCCGGTCGCTAAATGCTCAACTCTCACGTCGGTTGATTGGCAGCCTCCGATGACGTAACGACTGTCGTCACGGCATCACTCCGGAACGACAACATTACGTCACAGACGCCGACAAATTTACGACGCTCGACGGGCGTCGAGCGTGCTGCTTACTATCAGTCGCTAATCGCCCGATTACATCTGTTACGTCATTGCGACCTATACTGGCCGGCATCTCTTCAGCCACGTGCGCGTGACGTCATTACAGTTCACTAATAGTCCAGGCTTAATGCGTCGCCGTTTTATTAGTCGTGTCGCTTTACAGCAGTTCATTAAATTGGGCTATTGCGAACTGTCGAAGCTCATCGCAGTTCTTGGCACACCGCATTAAAATCCGTTATATATAAACGCAGCATGTAAGAATGCATAGAATTGATAGGGTTGTAGTGATGTCCCACTGCAACTGAATTCATCCGCCAAAATCAGCGCATCAAGGCCATAGTTCTGACACATTCTTACAGTTTGTCAATCCGTCTGATGGCGTCTGTTAAAACTTAAACCAGCTCTATCATAAGTGGACGACGGAGTGAGTGAACTGTTTCAACGTAGTAGTGAACTGGCTGCAACTACTTATCATAAATCTGCACTACAATTCCATGGTTATTTTCCGTATTATATTAATATGGCTCTGAATGTTTTCCCGTTTCTAGAAACTAGTTTAATTTTAATTTCCTAGAATTTGCTCTTTGTGGATCATTTATGAAGATGTTTAATACTCGATCTTAGGATTTGCTCGTTACTGTATATGGAAATGTTTAATGTTCAAACTAGTATCATGCTATAATTAAGCGTTTCTATAACATAATGTTTTTAGAGAATGTATCGTGCGAAATCTGTCAAGTGTGCACAGAAAATGAATTGCGAAGCTAGTCTGCTGACAGTGTTATTAATAATTAACTGGTTAAGGTCTCATTTAGTTAACGTATATTTCAGTATGTATGCTTTTTCTGCTACCGCATTTTTGGTGAAATAAAGTGATGGTGTGTTCCGACGACAATACGTGATCGTGTGTGACGCATGAACAGATGTCGTGTCAGAGATGGAGTTGGTGACATCGGACACTGCGGGTGTATTTATGCCAGTTTCAGTGTTTCACTCGGCGGGGAAGGAACGGCTGTCTCAGTCAGAAGGCAGTGCTCGGTGACCGCGGCACTGACGTCGGCGGACGTATATAGCAACACGCCGAGCAAGCGGGCGTCGCGTCGTGACGCTGACCACACGGCCTATGCGAGTTGGACGTCCCAGACGGCGGTCAAACGACACAACGAACGAACTCCGCACACACAACGTTGTAAATGTGTCGCAGGCGACGTCCCAGGCGATCAACGTGATCTCTGTCATTGCCGAGCTATCGACCACCCGCACTGCTAAACGATCTGCATTAGAATTGCGGGCGGCCGACGACGCGAATAGGTCGAACTGCTATAGGGCGAGTTACCAATATAGCGATAGTAATTAGCGTTGTTTGACAGCAGTATAGAAGCCGCACCTGCACAACACAAGGTGGGCCGCAGTGTAGAGGAGTTATTGTTCACATTTCAATAAATTAAATGCGACAACAGGAAAAGCCTGTGGAAGAAGGTAGAACAGCCTGTGCGAAAACGAATAAATTTCTGCATTTGCGATTGCAATGGCATTCGCTAGTATTTAGTAATTTCAAGTTGCTGCAGATCACGCTGTTTGTATCAGTAGATTAAGCTGGATATCTTCAGCTGTGGCGTAGGTATGCATTTAGAAGTTGTATCAATCAATCAATCAATTTATTTGTAAATCAATAAATCAAGCATGAAATAATTACGACAATAAGCATAATACAGGACAGGACACCAAGGAAGATTAACTATTCACTTACAGATGCCCTCCCCCAAAATAAAAAAATACAAACAAACTGTTAACATCAAAAACACATACCATTTTACAAGACTAATAGTAACGAGAAGTCAAAAAGTCGTTTCCAACATTGTTTGCATAATTAAGTAAGTAACGTTTGAAACAAAAAACACTCCTTGCAGTCACAATGTAATCCGGCAGTGCATTTCATAGGTTAATGATTCTATTGTGAAATAAAGCAGCATCACGCGTACTTGCCAAGTGGTTTTTGTTAAGTTTTAAACTGTTTCCTCTCGTTTGGCTTACGCTTGAATGTGAGAGCGAATTTATAGTCAGTCTGGGTGAATCTATTTTAAGGAGTTAAGTTCGTTATAATTCTTGCTCAGAAAAGCCTATACTTCTTTTATATTTTTTGCTCTGGCATGATTGGGGGCTAGGCCCCGCAGGCCCCCTTTGGCTGCGCCTATTAAATGAGGGCTCTATACTACGGATGAAAATTCGTATCGTAGGCATATAGAGTAATATAGGTTAGAAAAGTTTGGTTGCTACAGCGAAACTGATAATTCATTATTAACATTTCAGCTAATTTAGATTACTAAAATAAGATACGTATATTGATCATTGAGGAAATATTAATATAATACTGATTATCTTCGTTCACTAGTTAGTGGTTTAGAATGAAAAATAGAGAAAGATAAATACTTCTTAAGTAACAGAATTCTATGAAAATCTGCGCACAATTTTACAATGTTATACATCACACAAAGACTGAAATGATTACTTGATGATAAAAGGAATCAAATTACTCGTTTAAACTGGAAGTTGATTTGAGTCGATTTGTTTCGATAATAATTTTATTTGTTTAGGAGTTGATAAAATAACATATTTGATATAAAAGGTGACATAATAAAATGTGATAATTACAAAAAGTCAAAGTTAATAAAAAAACTAAAATTCGAAAAATGTGTAGTTATAAAAGTTTCTTCTGTAAATTTCACAGATTGCATTAGATACTGACATAATTGAAGTTTGCTGTGGTATAACTTGTGTAATAGGCCTATGTTTTGTAGAAATTGGCTTGAAATGAAAAAGTTCTCAAACGGTTTTGGTTATTGTGGCATATTTAATATTATTAACACAATAAGAGTGAAAAAGATAGGGTTCACTTTTTTGGCCCACCTGTATATCAACATATATAGAGTATATTTTGTATAAGATCAGTAAAAGTTGTAGGTGTAGGTGGATGCTGCCGTCACTGAATATTGTATATAAAACGGCAAATGAAAGTGTTTAGCTACTCTGCTGGAGACTATGGACAACGCCGAGTTGTGATGACGTGTTCGTATCATCATCGTCAGCAGCAGCAGCTGACGCCTATAGGCACTCACTCACTCGGCGCCTCTGTTGTTTACTTGCCGCACAGGCATTGATATGGCAGACAGACAGCACGACTAGTGGCTGGTCGGCAGTCATCGACTCCGCTACGTTGTCTGATAAAGATTTCATTCGTCGACTCGACACCACGAGCAACTGTGTCAGTCCGTCCATCGGTTAACTGTCGATAACTCGCTGCTAGTGATGATAGAGCCGTCTATCGAACTGATGCATGCTGACAGTTGCCGACCGTAAAACGACTCTTCGTCTATGCTTTTATGATCGAGTCTATCTCGCGGTAAAGCGTCAAGCTTTTGCGGCGGTGTTTAGCAAAAATGCCCGATTTGCCGATACTTTCGCAGACGATCATGTGGATATTTTTGGAGGAAAGCGCTTCAGTAGGCTACTCTCACTGTCCACTCAACAATCATTTTTCGCTGGCAGCATTGAAAAGATTAAGACCGTTAACTTTCGGCCATCACCAGACTAGTCAAAAGAACAGTTTGCGTCTCTAACAAAATGTCAAAATCCACCGTAACCGTACGTCACTGTCAAACAGAGGATAGACTATCAATTCGCTGCCGTAGCCGCAGATAGCAACTACATTGACGTCAGTTCCCGTAGCATACTGAGTTTACAGTCGCTAAGTCTGGTGTTGCTTTCAACAAATATACTTAATTCATCGTGTTTGAATTCTTGGAAATAACGACTTAATTTCCCAGACGTTACACTGTGCGCACTATTGTCGGCTGTGTAGTCTACAGATGACGCTTTGTTCTACTTCCACTCCACGCTGTCAGCCAAACAGTAAGTAAGCCTAGCGCAAACGTTCTTTCGTTTATAACGGATATTTCAATAAACTCAAGCTAAAAAATAAGCGCAAAATACACACGTAGTGACAAAATCATAAATAGAATGGAAAATCGCAAAATACCGCGGGACTTTTTCGCGATAAACCGTACATTTGGCGGGGCGGCAAACTGGCGAAATGGAAAATACAAGAAGCTCAGCTATCGCGGTGTATGCTGTCGTAGTGTGTCTGTCAGACTGTCCGTCCGTCTGTCCGTCACAAGCCGGCACTGTACCAAAACGGCTAAACGCAGGATCACACAAACAACGCCATACGATTGGACTCTAATTTTTTGGTGCCAAAGATCTCGGCGAAATTCCGACGGGATCATCCCAACGGCGGCGCCAGATAGAGGTGGTGTAGGTTTAAATCGGCTATTTTCGACCAATATCTCGCTATCTCAAAACGGTGCAAGATAGGGACATAGTTAATATGGAACGTTAATAGGAACTTGTATGCGCTGTATCGAATGGCGCTATTTTCAGTGACCTCGAGTGACCCCTCAACCACCCCATTTTCGAAAATTTGTATCGCCTTTCATATCTACGTGGTGGGTAAAGTTAGAGCCGTTTTAGCAAATGAGCAAACCATCCCTGAAAGGGCGCGGTCAGGTCATGTGAAATTGTGAACCATTTAAATTTTGGTGGGCACCAACCATATCTTTGGAACGACTGCAGCTATAGTAGTCAAATTTTGTACACAGGTAGGCTATGTCAAGTTCCAGCATACTGATGACAAAGTAAAGAAACGACCCTTAAAAGTGGCGTGGTCAGGATCACGTGACTCACTTTAAATTTTGAGGCCCCAATGATAATTTTTATCTTTGGAACAGCTAAAGCTAGAATCGTCAAATTTTGCACACAGGTAGACTGTATAAAATCCTAGCTTTTGGATGGCAAACCATCCCTAAAAGGGCGTGGTCATTGTCACGTGACCCGTTTTTTACATTTTACCCCGAATCATATCTTTGGAATTGGTAAAGCTTGGCACTTCAAATTCCGTGTGTTGATTGATGCACAGGAGTGCCAATGCTTAATGAGCTTCAAGGTTACTTTTGCTGTTTGAAACCTTTCTAACTGTCATACCTCGTGAAACATAGCATGAACTTACTAACACAGTGCGTCGCGCGGTCTCTCTGTGATAGCTGAGCTTCGTGTTAGCCTATGTCGTGCAACTTCAGGTCCGTCATTTTCAGCGCCCTTCTTTCAGCATTCACTGAAAGCTTGTCTAAACGAATTTGCATTCATTTGAGGCTTCGAGCCACATTTCTTACGAAGACAAAATGTACAAGATGACCACCAGAATTCCGTATATTAAACGAATAAGATATGTAAAAATGTGAAAATGCTGTAATAAGAAGCTGTCCCGATTTCGACCTACATCGTGAATTCTGTTTTTAAAAACATTGACAGATGAGCAGTTTACGACACCTCCAGGAAGACTGTTTTATAATTCAACGGTTTCTGAATTGAAGTGACTGTGCTGAATGACTTTGTGTTAACATCGACCTTTTAAAATGTTTAACAACTGCTTCAGAGTTTAATGATTGACCGTTTGACGTAAACGAGGCTTGATAAATTATTGGCGTGCAGACATTGTGCCAAGTAGTCCTATATTATAGGACTACTTGGGCATGCGAACAGTTCAGCTCAACTCTGGCGTCTGGTTTTGGCGTTACACAACAGCCAGTAGGCTACTGTTGATACTTGGCTCGCGTTTGATGTTTTCGTCTCTGCAGCAATGACGTCGGCGCAGCTGTCCATCTCGTAATGGAAAACATAACGGCCACACATGCAGCTTCTTGTCTGTCCAGCCCACCCAGCGCGCGCAGTGTATCTGCTCTGATTCTGACCTTCACTGGCCGTGGAGACTAGCCTAGATGGTCTAACGTATAGTAGTGACTGCGTGAGGTCGACTCTCATCTTTGCTAACTCGTGACGTGTGGTATACCATCACGCAAAACTGTTGCGTTTCTTTGAAGACATTGTCACAATAAAACATTGGTTATCATGAACTGCGCATTGTGTGATTGTGTGACTAGGTTTTAATTTATCGGGTATTAATTCTGTAAAATTCTGTTATAAAATCACATGACGTCTCTGTCACCATTGTATAACTGCACTGGTTTATTATTATATTATTAGGCCACATATGCATAGATGCGGCATCTTGTTGCTACATGTATCGCACGCAGCGTGGTCTGTATATCTGTCTGTCTGTGTGTCAGAGCAGGGAATGGGTCGATGGGTCATGCGTCATGGGTCAAATGGGTCACGAAAATGAGATGGGTCACATGGGTCATGGGTCTCTAGGTGATGACCCATGACCCATCAGTTTTTTAACTCTGGCTGGGCGTATATATTGTGGCCATGATAATATAGAAGTTTCCTCTGCTGTCAGACATTGCTAGACGTATATACGGTATCCCAGCTTTATCGGCAGAATGTGAAAGGCACTTCAGTGCCTTCAATGCGCGTCACATTATATCTGCACAGCGCAACAACATGCATCCAGAAACTGTTGAGGCACTTGCAGTAGTTTTGGAAGGCTACAAAAATAGCATAATCTAACAGACACACGCGAGAACCGCAGTGCAGACCTTCCACAACAACTGAAAGTGCCTCAATGCAACAGTTACTGGGTTCATTATATTGTTGCACTGTGGATAATAGGCTATAGGTGATATGGTTTATTTTGACTATTTTGCTTTACGTTCGTATGTGGTAGCCTAATTTCAGTTGTTAGTAGTTAGTAGCAGTTGCCAGCGGGGTTTCCTGTTTTTGTTATGTTATGCAATGTTTCAACTTCCAGTTAACGAACTCTAAATTTACGGGTGTCTGTGTGTGCAGTTTGCTTACATGTGCAATTATGTAGCAACTTAAAGGTGTGTGCACATATACAATGTCCAAACGCAGTGCCGGGTAGTCGATAAATCTGTGTAAGGCTTGTGCTAGTATGGGGTGACGGGCCCGGTGACGGTGACCCATGGGTCATGGGTCAAGAGCTCAATGGGTCACTTGGGTCATGGGTCACTCTGAGTGACCCATTCCCTGCTTTGCTGTGTGTTGATCACATCACATGGATGTCCCCTGCAAAACACGGCTGAACCGATCGAGATGCCGTTTGGTCCGTTTGGCGGATGACTCGGGTACGCCCAACTTCCCAAGAAACCATTATTAGATGGGGTCGAGATCCCGGGAAGGGGCGATTCTAGGGAGTTGTCCGGCCCATTGAAAAGCATTGAAAGTCTCTGCTGTGGTGTATGCATTCAGTCTTCAATAACAGCATGACAACCGACTGCAATGCTCCCGATTGGTCGGTGTCACACACTCACATTACATTGTCCCCCGTAAAAAATTCGCCCCCTGCGATCGGCCTTTCGTCAAAATTCTTTGATCGCTTGTTGAATTATTATCAACAAGCTTTAGTGTTTTTAATATAACCTAAGTGTTGCAGTGTATGTTACTCGCTGCAATAGGCTCGAAAGCGCGTGCAAAAATTGTTGTTTATTGTGTAATACATGGTCGGTGTTGTCTTAAGTTACCTCCCGTTCCATTCTGAAAAAATGCTGCTAAAACGTTTAAACAGTAGCTATCGTTTGAACGATTAAACGTGTAAACACCTGACTCTCATAGTCGAATGGTAAAATCGTAGCACTATGTGTGCTGCAGCTGCTTCCCTCTAGCGTTTGAGTTTTATGCTAGTCATTGTCACCATCGTTGTCTCGTTGTCTGTCATTGTAAAAATTCCACTGTTTTCTGAGGGTCACTCAGTCTCATAGCGTCCAAACCGTACGTCCCTCCCCCGTCAAAATTTACATACAAAAGGCACATCCTTGGGATGTTGGCTAGCCCCTGAAATTACTCCCGTGACCCGAAATTGTGACGTTTGAATGTACGCTCGGTACAACTATCCACCCAATTCCCTAAAAATTGCATTTTGTG
>Ga0209780_1002604_pt1 | contig 12920 bp, 7 predicted proteins | sample WorMetexBAHAMAS2_FD_187384 | JGI IMG/M metagenome (GOLD analysis project Ga0209780, IMG submission 187384) | Marine gutless worms symbiont microbial communities from Max Planck institute for Marine Microbiology, Germany - Inanidrilus exumae... | ecosystem: Host-associated > Annelida > Digestive... | reverse complement strand
CTCCCTCAGTCTACCACCCCATTCCCCCTGAGCTGGGGGGCTCAGGCTGGGGGCTGAGCCCCCCGACCCCCCTTACTTTAAGCCCTGGCTACATCAAAAAGACGGACAGTTCGCATAAATGCGACTGCTGCCGATTCGCTGTTCGTGCATAGACCCAAGCTGTTAGTTTGACGACAGATCCTTTAATTCGGTATATGGTCCTAACATTCAGCATATTTTTGCGCTCTCTCTGTAGTTGTATGAAACACTATATATGCGTGAGTACCCATCTGCGCGTGCGCTACAAAGGTGACAATAACAATGGCTGTCGCCTGCACAACATGGAAATGAACGCGAACCGTTCACGACTGGCAGATCAATGAATGGTGATCAAAGTGCCGTCATCAACAGTGTAGTGTATCTACGCATGCATTTAGACGATGTCTCACTCCAGTCCACAGTCCACACAGTTCTGATTAGTGATTAGATGACCTTTTCTTTGAATCACGCATGCACGTTTTCACTCTGAACACTACAGATGTCTTATGAATGGACAAAATTTCTATGATAACTCACAGACAGCCGGGCACGGGCAAACTGGGTAGTCCAGGATAAGCCAGACTTTCAAGCAGGCAAAAACAAGAATTAACAGCCGTGTCCGTCGTACGCAGAAGCATAGACCTAGCTATGTAGGCCTATATGCTGTGACAGAAGGCCATCCAGTGCGACGAATTGCCACGATTCATCTATTGTAGGCCTAAGCCTATAAAGCCGTTCAGTGACTCAACGCGGGAGGCCTAATCATGATGCACGTTGTTGACAAATTCCTCCTATATGTCGTCGGTCGCGGCCAGATGCATACAACGGGCGAGTAGGAGCCGAGTGGGATTGTGCGACGTTATATTGACTGATGGGTGTGACGGCAGGTGCATTTAAGGGGAAGGGAGGCGACGGGACGGCATAGTGAAACGCGATTGGTCGACGCGCGCAGCCAATTTTGCACACAGATGAAGACTAAAGGGTTCCTGAAGTATTGTCTAACTAATGCCATCCGCGCATGTAAAATAAAATAAAATAAATGTTGCAATAAATGTTTCTTGCAGCATTTGTTATTATTTATTACTACTGTTTTGCTGGCTGTCGTCTGTCGTCGTCTGTAACACTGCCGGCGGACGGGCCGGCCGGTTGCCGGGAGCGTGGACGGTCGGCGCGCCGGCGGCCGGGCGCGTGGTCGGTCAGGCGGCCGACACTGTACGGCGGGCCAGTCGTGTTACGTCCCGTTAGTGCGACACCTTGTTTTACATATGTGGACTCCTGCAATAAAATAACTGTTTGTTGCAGCTGTTTAGGCGTTAGGTTTGCAGCCTACAAACGTTTCATCTAAATACCGGTAGATAGTTTCAGAATTAAATGATTCGTGCATTCCAAAAAATGCAAATAGCATTTATTTTACATGTGAGGACGGCTTAAAACTGTTTGTGAGTTTTCAAAATTATTTACGCCTCAGACCCTTATGTGGAATGCGAAGGAAAATTCACTGATAAATAAATGCGTAGGCCTATTTCCAAAATCTCATATACGCAGAATATGCGTAACACTTTACCATAATAAAGCAGTGTGACAGTAAATACAACGTCACATGCAACGACTACGGCCCTTAGTTGCCAGTGTCACAGTACTTCAGCAATCCTAACTGTAAAGGCGCGTTCAGACATGACGCGGTGCGGCGCCGCAGTCCGCACCGCACCGCGCCGCGTCCTGTCTGAACGCCCCTTTAATCGTCAGTGGTCTACTCGTCGCCTACAGCCTGCCATTGGCGTCGCCACCTATGGGGCACTGGGGCACGTGGCCCCCTCGACTTACAACAATTAATTTTTTTCAGTGCACTTTGACCTGTACAAAGTCGGACAGCGACTATATATGTCGACAGTTGCCTCCTGTAAAAACCCAGCAACTTTTACATGTGCCCCTCCTGGCACCAAATCCTGGCGACGCCACTGCCTGAGCCTGCCTATACTCCTGCCCCCAGACACTGATCAATATAACGTCACAATCCACAGAACAATAGAAATCAATGTAACGTCGCACTGCCGCAGTACACATGGCTTGTCCCAGATCGTTGAGATCCGTGAAACTTAACCTATAGGTGCCGGAGATTCACTCTTGGGGTACGAGGAGAAGGTCCAGAAAAATAACTTTTTTCGTTTTATTACTCATCATTCAGAGTTTCATAGTTTTCCGTTTGTTTCAACTTGTCAGCCATACTCAACTGCAGCCACAACAGCTAAACCAAACCGTAATAATCACTCTATTCGATTTTAGCAAAAACAGGAACCCCGTATTTCGAACATAGTAATCGAGAAACACCAAGAACAAGTCAGATTGAAGTTGACTAAACTGATTATCGTGATAATAGATTAAAATGCTTTAATTGGATATTTATCTCACACGTTCGAAAAAAATTGTTTATTAATCACACTTGTATTTAAAAGTAGCTGATAATTTACCCATTTTATCTAAAAAAAATTCAATTTTTTCTTATTAGGCACCATAGGAATGTGGGATGAAATTTCATAATCTCATGGGGTGCCGAGACTGAAAATGTTAAAAAACACTGGTTTAGATTCAGAAGAAAGAACAGGAGCACATCGCTCGGATCGACTAAAACGAGTTAAAGAATACGTTCAACGTCAAAGTACGTTTTTCATTTAGGCTTTAGCGGAAAACAAACAAGAAGACAGAAATACAGGAAAGTTGAGGATTAGGATATACGACGAAAACAAATGAAAAGATGGCCGGCTGTTATTACGCACTCTATGTCTATTTTATGTTTACAGGCGAGACCGGAACGCATAACTCGATGCACCAAGTATCCAAAGAACCACGCTGGTTAAGCCCATTTCGTCCACAGCAAGCAATGGCCGAGGCTCGCTGCGTTAGCCTTCTGGTCTGGGTTCGTCTGCTACACAACTAAAGACCAAGATCCAGTTCACCCAAATGACATGTCAGTTATATCCTAAGAAAGAGCTGTATACAACTTTTCGTTTAATGAATCAACGTCGCTTATATACAGTCAGAAACTTAGTATAACATCGCCTGTGTCAACGCATGTGCCTATTACTTCTATTACAGAACACAATACATCACCTTAGACAAGCACATCTGCAGCGCTCTATGAAGCATAGCTTCCACTTGAGTGTATAGGCCTAATCTATAGAGCTACTATAATGCAACGTTATGTACAACAAAACAAGAACTGAACTGATAGCTGCAGCTGCACATACACTGACGCTGTTTATATTCGCTTTGACCAGAAGACAGTAAGACAATACATTGTTTTAGGTCTGCAATTTTAGATTCATGATCTTTGTTCTTTCGAAGAACGCATTAACTGGCCTTCGGGGGATGCGGCCCACGAGCTATACTGGAATTCTTAAATGATGCATAGGGCCTAATTATATAGGCTTATACGTCAGTGATCTGTGCTCTGGCGAACGTATACGGCTATACTGATAAATTAGCCCCGGTCGACTTCTATACTTACTGCCAACTTCAAGTCACGTGACACAAAAACTATGACAAAAATCAAAAATCCGGACCCGATGAGCTTCAGGTATTGTGCCCTAATTTGAGAATCTGTGGTCATTTGCCAGCCCCCATGACCCTGATCTTGGATCGGGTCATACTGCCTACCGTCATGCATCACTCATCGACCTCTACCTACATACCAAATTTCATTGAAATCGAAGAAACTTTTTCTGGGCGGACGGACGGACGGACATTTGAGACTCACTTTATTATGTCGACTCGGATGAGTCGACCTAAATATAGACTAGGCCTAATGTTGTGCGCACATAGCAAATCTGTAAAACCATACACGTCACGAATCTCTCAACACGGTAACAGGTGTCTTTACCGTCTGTCAAAATTCGAGCCATGTCGAAAACTGGCTGTCATCACTACAGCGCCTTACATCAACCGGTGCATGCATGCTCCTATGAATATTTCATCAATATGACGCCATTGAGCTGCTGCCGGACGTGCATAAACACACAGACGAATGTAATTGTAGGTGAATGACTAATGGAACGGATGTTCCGGTGAAACAATACTGTGTCTTGCCATCGCGTGCCATGTGCCCGAGAGCATAGGCCATAGGCGTTGTCTTAAGGTATAATTGTATCTATACCAGATGTATATGTACCTTTACCTACAAATACAGAAACGGTGAAAATATGTTAGGAAGTAAACTACTTATCAGTGACGACAAACTGTCCCGAAAGGGGCAAGGTCACTGTGACCTTTTCAATTTTTGGAAAATAAACGATAATATCTCGAAAACGATACGAGATAGCCTCATAGTTTCTATTAAATTCGAATAGGAAGTCGTATGCGCTCTATCAAATGGTTATGTTGCTGATGACCTTGGGTGACCCCTAAGCACGTTAAACCACCTCAATTTCTACACCTTGCATTGCCGTATGCATCTGCGTAATAGGTGATCGCAAAGACTACAAATTTGATGTACAGGTTAAATGTGCAAGTCACAGCCTACGGACGACTAACTGTCCCTGACAGGGGCGTGGTCAGGTCATGTAACCCATTACAAAATTTTTGGGGCTCCAATCATATCATTGGAACGGCTGAACCTAAAGTCGTCAAATTTTGTACACGAGTAGGTTATATCAACTCTAGCAACACGATGACATACCATTAACAAAAGGGCGTTATGGTTATGGTTACGTTACTGTTTTAAAATTTTGCCGTTTGTCGTGATGCAGCGCGTCGCGCGGGTCCGTCAGCGACAGCTGAGCTACTTGTTGAAAAATAGCTAGAAACTACAAGTTTAACTAATTTTTGACAGTTAAAATTTACTTCAAGTTTAACTAAAAATTAGTTAGTAGCCCATCACTGGCTGTGACCACGATCTTGACCTTTGACCTCTAGAATCTAACCAGATCATCAGTAGGGCAAGTGAATATTTACTCTAAGTTTCGTCGAGATTGCTCAAGCCTCAAGCTCGTTAGTTAGTTAGTGTTTAACGTCTCCTTTCAGCACAAATATCTTGAAATACGGCTATATCAAAGACAATAGGTCATGGGTGGAGAGCTATCCCTACCAATTGAAGGAAGGCCCGCGATATATTAACCTCAACCCTGGCCGCCTTTTTGTTCAGCAGCCACCCAAAAGGGAAAGGGATCGAGAGGCTCATTTAAATTACTACGCCAGCGCCCACAACAGGGAAGACAACTATCACACCGCAAGACTAAACTAAACCACATACAACAAAACACCAGAATGAATCTTAACTAAGCAATACAGATAACACAATAATAAACAAAAAATAACCCAGGTTCGGTCGCCTCCTACGACCTCCGGCCTGGAAACGGAGTGGGACGATTCTGGTAGAAAGGGATGGGATGGACAATAGAAGAAAATAAGTAAAGTAAATGAGAAAAGGAAAAAATGATCAAGCCTCAAGCCGTTCATGAGATATCGTAATAACAAGATCTGTCCGTTCGAAGGAACGGACGAACGAACAAACGCGGCGACGGATGGACAGCCGGAAAACATAATGCATTCGCCGACGCTATCGAGTAGCGATGGCATAAAAAGACAGCCGCACTTAAGGATGTGCACTTATCCATCCAAAGGCTCGAATGCGCGCTTACCGGTAATTTACGTATACACGACACATCACAGTTACACGCGACAGTAATTACAGACGTTATTCCACGTTGAACGTGCCTGGCCGCTGGCGGTGAAACCTTCAAACATTACACCGAGACTCTAAGCTAGAGACTTCAGATATTCAAGATAACCTTACCCGTGGCACAGGTCGACTCAGATCACCGGTGTCATCACCTAGCCGCTATCGATTACTCATCAGCTACGAATAGCGCAGCTAACAGTGCGTGGTGACAACATCACCATCTGCTCGTAGTCTGCGCAGCACGGTCAGCAGCAGCAGCAGCAGCATAAAAACCTGCATTTCACTGTCACGCAATATATTTTTAACCCTTGCAACATCATCGAGTGTCAGATGGCGACTCCTCGCTGCAGCAAGCGCAGTGTGTCAGAAGTCTTGAAGTAGCGAGGTTTTGGCTTTGAACATGCATGCATTGCACGCTGCGTTGCCATTTCTTTCTGGCGGACTCGCAAAAAGGTTGGCTTGGTCTGAGGGTTGGCGGCCACCTCGGCGCTGAGTCTGCATTCATCAAATGAACCGGGTGAACTTCGCAATGGCTTTGCCGTGGTGACAGCATGCACTACAAATATTATCTCTGTTATTATTATTATTATTATTATTATTATTACTGTCGTCGATGACGGTCGACTGAAAATTCAGGACGTAAAAATGTAGGACTAACCGTTATTAGAACTATACGCATTTATTCACTTTTTCAATACACCAGGGACGCAGGCACTTTTAAAGGCACATATAATGCGTCGAAAATTACCTATTGATCACTGTACAGGCAAAGGCGAACGTGGCGATCGGAGGCTGAGCTATAATGAAAATTCATGAAATGAACCCAACTGTTGAATGCCGCCTGCGAATCGAGGATCAAAGCAATTAAGTCCTTCTGAGTGTTGTTTGAAATATATTTAACATATACTTGAATATCATGCACGTACGCATATTTTTGCATGATATATGACTGCTGTTGGTTAGTTTGGCGTATTTTTATAACCACGACAGTATTATTGTGCGTCATAACTACCTTTAAAACGTCACTGTTTTCTGATCTGCTTAAAAAGTGAATAATTACGTAACGTTGTAATAGCAGTTAGTTAGCCGCATAAGTGAGTAAGTATATAAGTAAGATTATTTATACACGGCGCTCCTAACAAAGCGTCACAAAGCGCCGCGGTCTCAAGCACTAAACAGATGGATCTTCAGCAACCATTTAAACTGTTCAAGACTGTCACACAGCCGTAGATGGATTGGCAGCATGTTCCACAAACGTGGTCCAGCAGCCGCAAAACACCGGTCAATGAAACTGTTATTTGATCGTCGGACGACGCACGTCGCTGTGTCGGTTGATCGGAGTAGGCGCGTGCTGAAGTCGGAGGTAAGCTGACAGTCGTCTGCCAGATACGCCGGTGCCTGGCCGGTCAGACACTGAAAGACCAGGACGGCGATCGGCATAAATATTATGACTACATGTCTTCCATTTTCACGTCCGCCATTTTCACTTTCAGAGCTCCCACAAGTTTGTGCAACCGATCACACCAACGACAGCCATGTATTCACGGATCCAATATCTCGTTTGACCGTCATCCAAAATGTGCGGGGAAAAATAAGAAAGTCGGTCAATCATTTCTGACCGTCTTAGGGGCCGTCCATAAGTTACGCTAAGCCAAACCACCGCTCTGATGAGTCTGCACTCCGCATAGGCTTGTCTGAACCTCAAATCAAAAATTAGCCCCGTACGGGGACTGACGGTCGATTCTTCACAACTGACGTTAGCCAACTTCAAAGTCACGTGTCACAAAAACTAGACCGAATATCAAAGTCCGGAACGATCAATTTAGACACTGTGCCCTAGTTTAAGAATCCGTGGTCAGCTGCCAACTCACATTGCAGATGGCAGAGGAGACAGTTTTTGAAAACGGCCGGATTTCCAACTTTGAAGGGCTCGTGACCTTGACCTTGGATCGGGTCACACTGCACACCGTCGTATATCACTCATCGACCTCTACCTACGTGCTAAATTTCATTGAAATCGAAGAAACTTTTTGTGGACGACGGACGGACGTACGCACGCCGCACGATACCGATACGCAGGGACGGACATTGAGACCGGCTTTATTAGGTCGACTCTGTCGAACAGTCGACCTAATAATAAATTTTCACATGTGACTCATTTACTGGTTTATTACACCGCATCGCATGCACGCGGTGCATACAGATGCGGCCAATTACTACATACAGATGTCGCATGTATAGTGTGGTCTGTCTGTCTGTCTGTCTGTGTGTAGCACATGCTGGTCACACGCATGCACCGGCGTGCTGTGCAAAACCGGCTGAAACTATCCAAATGCCGTTTGCTGGCTAACTCACGTGGATCCAGGTATGCATGGGGGTCAAGATTGGACGAATCCATTCGCAGCCACAACAAGTGACAAATCGGCGATGCGGCCTATTGCCAAATTACTTTGGACACTTGTCTTATTTTAGGCGTGACATAAAACTGGCCCGCTCCAACTGGACACTTATTATTATAATGAATGCCGTAAGATATATCCAGACTGTTACAATAACAGAACAAATACTGTAGTGGATAAGTCCGAGTTCTCGTCATCAATGTTTCAGCAATTGATGACGAAACAGTACAGTAGCCTAATTGGCTGCGCTGATGACATCATCCTGTTGGCCACTTTGGAGGCAGGCAGAACTACAGGAGCTGGTGGATCGCCTAGACCGAGTCAACCGTAGCCTAAATACAGCCTACTCATTAACGTCGACGAGACCAAGGTAATGGCGAGCGACGGCACAGCGTGCTGCATAGTCAATTAGTCATTCAGCATGAGCAACTGTAGCAGGTGTATACGTTCCCGTACCTTGGGTACCTGATACAGAAGATGGTGAGTGTACGACGGAATTCCATACCAGGTTAAACAGGGGCAGGGGATCGCGGTAATACTAAAGACATCAGGCGACGCGGGCGAGACTCGGCGAATGCTTTGTAGGCGGGCGACGCCGTGCGGTCAACTTAATTTTCAGAGAAATTGACGCATGCTCAGATGCCTGATGTCTTTCAGGCCGATGCGTGAACTGCAACTTGCATCCACTCTCAGTTTGTTTCTAACTGCCAGATGTCAATAGTGTCATCGCTGCCCACGTCGTTTACTTCAGACTTATTTAATTTAAATTAAGTTGACCCGGCGATGGCGATCGAGGCATCACTGCAGTAAATATGGAAAAGTCACAGCATACGGATTTCAATGAAGACATGACTAATGAAAGCGCTAGTGTGGCCTGTAGCAACCACGGCAGGAAAAACCTACGTTTAAAAATATTTTTTTCTACGAATTACAGCATTACATTAAAATGAAGGAAATGAAGCACAAATCTTACAAACCACAACTCAAATTTGAATAATTAATGTAATTAATTTCAATAAATTAAAATAAAATAATAAAATAAAACCTAAAAACCCAAATTCTTTTTAGGTTTTAAAAAAAATAAAAACTTAGGTTTTTAAAACCCAATTCTACAGCCCTGGTAGCAACGTACGACCGTGAAAGCTGGAAACTCAGAAAGAATGAAAAAAACAGGTTTGGACGCCTTTGAGGAAATTGGGCCAAAAGAAGGGGTTACCCTAAGACAAAAAAATTCTCATCGATTTATGAAAATCTCACGTTCTGGCGTGAACCCTGTGGTGGATGGGAGCCCGGACCCCCTGGCCAGCTAAGCACCTCATTAGACAAAGCAACCTGGGCCACGATTCGTGCATTCTGCTGACAAAATTTTCAATTTCATTTCACAATTTTAACGAACGAACGAAATCATAAACAGCAATGCCGACGACGAAAACAGTCCATAGAGGCCTACAAAAATCGGCAAGCCTACAGAAAACCTGCGAAACAAAACGCACGAGAAACCGTTAACGGGAAATCTAGGCTATCTATCGTAAAAACGAAACTGGTAAAAAAACACCAACCCGATCACAGGTCAAACGCTTTAATGATTGTTTTTGACACCGCAGCACGTCCGCATGCTACATGGTGACCACCGCCTGCGGCCTACCACGTCGATCGAAATCGCCGTAGCTAACAGTAATCGCTCAATTTTCAATTGGCGATCATCCTCGAACTTTCAGGCGCTTGACAGATTAACGCGACACTGAAAAAAAATCGGCGAGCTTGCGAAGCACCGCAGATCACAGCTCAGGCAGATAACTCCAGCAATTCATTTTGGCTTCGCGGTACTCGCCCCACCCACCGCGGCGATGATAAGACGTAAACAAGTCCACGCAGCCATTGGTCCGAAGTAGGTCAAGCCAACTAGGTCGGGTCATCGCACCGGCTGCGTTCGAAATAGCCATCGAACCAACACGATTCGCTAAATCTAAAATTGATCTTTTGCAGATTTCGGAGGCTGTGTAAATGAATACAAGTCAACACATGGCGTTTTGTGTAAAAGCGACATAATAAGTAATCGTTAGGACACCGTGAAGGCTGCCAGACAAATTTTCCAAGGATCACGGATCGATTCTGATGTCGTGCTGAATGCGCCTATCGTTCGTATTAACGGAGTCGCGTCGCCCGCCAGCTGAGCCGTGTAGAGATGATATTCATTTCAATAAGGCCGTTTTGGAAGCTGTGATGTGCTCGGCAGTGATGTGCGGGCTGCGGACCCGTCCGCGGACTGACGTAGATCCGCAGTGACTTTTTGATCCGTGGACTGACAGTGGGTCTTTGTTTCCAGAAAAATTGCGGATGCGGACTGACTCGCATAGGCGCAACTACCGTTGGGACCGGGAGAAACTGGTCCCCCAACTTTTAGGTTGGGGGACCAACAATGTGTTGGTCACCCAACTTCTTGGCTGTAGTTTTCAAAAAGCAAGAAATTTCACAGCAAGTATTGTTACTTCAATGAGACTCGATCAGTTATTCCACATCTATTACTCCACACTCCGCAGACATTTTAGTCGATAGCCCACTAATGAGCATGTGCGCACTCAAGGGTAGTAATCACCCGAATGCAGGATTTAGCATCTGAGTTTTCAAAAAAAATATCCCGGGGGTGATACCATCGAACCCCCAATGCGGGAGGGGCAACCCCATCCCGCATCCAACCCCAGTCCGACCTGTGGCCGGACGCCCCGATGTTGGGACGTAAACCTTGGCCCCCTCAACTTTTCAGCCGTGGTTGCGCCTCTGCTGACGCGGATCCTATTCCTTAATGAATAGTCTATTTTTGTTTGTAGTGCTGCTATACTTTTTTGAGAAATTATGAATTGCGTCAGCGATACGAATTACCAGCGGTTGTCGTTATTTCGTTGGTTAATGAATATTCAGTACTTGTACCATAGGCTAATTTTGGTCAGATTAGAAACAGATAAAAAATTTGATGTTTTGAGCCACGATGTGTAGCACTGCGTGGGCTGCTTTATGGACGCGGACTGACTGCGGATTGGAGATTGCAGTACTTCTGCGGACGCGGATCTTTGATCAGGATCCATGGACTGACGCGGACCGAAAATTTGAGAATCCGCACATCACTGGTGTTCAGCCATTTTTAGCACGCACGGCATTACCTATAGTTAGTACTTAGTAGCCTACTAGCCAGGCAACTGCAGGGATAATCCCGTATAATAGCGCCTCTCCGTCTGCAATTGACATTCACTTAAGTAAGTGGATTTTTTATTAAAAGCATGTTAATCGCACGCATAACATAAGTTTATACAGATACATGATAGGCGGCGCTCATCAGGGGCTTGGGGGCTAAGCTCCCAAATTTTCCCCCCACATTTGTGGATGTGTATTGAAAGCAAGTTATTAAAAAGTATAAAAAGATAGTAGAAAGCACGCATAAGGTGATTATTCTTATTTTTGTCTAGTGTAATGTATCTTGTTCAAGTTGTTCGCGGTTTCTGTCGCTGAAGTGGCACTGACATTCCTGGCAAGAGGAGCTTTGACAGCCTAGACGTTAGCCATGCCCAGGCGAGTTGCTCTTTTACTTACTGACTATTTGCGGTAGGGAAAAGTGGAAGATTTCACCCCAACCAACAATAATCCTTGATCTGTCCTCGACGTTGAACAGTTCCGGCTACGGGTTTTGAGATTCACCAATTCAACGTTTAAGACGTTCCTTAGAATCAGCATTGCTCACCCACAACGCCTAGGCTATTAACCTTTTATTTTCGTTGTCTCTTAAGTCTTAACACGGTTGCTTATGTCTCTTAATTGTCACTTAATACGCTGCCGTTAATAAACTTTAGGCCTATTGACTTGCACTTGCAGGAAATTTATTTATTATTAGCTAACATAAACATAACTGGTCTACAAAAATTGAGGCGGCAACTAAATGCCATATGCAAGGCGTCTTGAAGTTCTTGGGATAGACAGTTTAGAGATACGCCGGCTGCGCTATGATTTGTTTTTTTGTGTACAAAATGTTATTTGGTCTTGTCGATTTGAAATTTAGTGATTATTTTGTATTGAGAACCAGTAGCATAACCCATGGTCATGATTACAAGCTGTTCCTGGCCTACTCGAGATTGAACATTCGTAAGCATTTTTTCAGTGAGAGAGTTGTGCCTGTGTGGAATGGTCTAGAGGGTAGTGTCGTGGATTTCAGTAATATTAACCGCTTTAAGAGTTCGTTGTTATCCTGCAATTTAAGAAGATACACACATTTTTAATTTGTTTTGTGCATGTCACTGTTTGTTTGTTTTAATGTTTACTGCTTGCAACATTGTAGGCTACTTGTGTAGCATGTTAGAGGCCAGTACTGGCCCTTTGCTTCTTATTTCAAATAAATGATCCGATAGGACCGTCTGTCCGATTTGCGGCTGTATGTTATGTAAGAAAATGTGGCTATGGTCAAGTTAAACATGAATAAGAAATTCTTGTAGAGGTACATGAGCTAAATTCTGCTGTCACATTCCGACGAGAAACATGGAAAGGAGACTGTATCGATTCCCGACCCTGTATTTTAAGGGAAGGACGTCATCAGATTCAGCGTACTGTTTAACGCAAAAATAGCATGAAAATGCATAGATTTGCACGTTAAATTTGACCCCCAAACTGGGGAGGGGCTACGGCGCCCCTCCCCAGACCCTACCCCCTCGGCGCTTCGCGCCTCCGCGCCTCGCTCGGGGCCTTTTGGCCCCTCCGTCCGTGGGGAGGGTTACGCCCCAAAAATATTAAGGCCTAGCGCCGCCTATGTACAGATAAAGGCATGTAAACAGAAAACACATTAACAC
>Ga0209780_1002603_pt1 | contig 12922 bp, 9 predicted proteins | sample WorMetexBAHAMAS2_FD_187384 | JGI IMG/M metagenome (GOLD analysis project Ga0209780, IMG submission 187384) | Marine gutless worms symbiont microbial communities from Max Planck institute for Marine Microbiology, Germany - Inanidrilus exumae... | ecosystem: Host-associated > Annelida > Digestive... | reverse complement strand
CTGCATAACTATACAATATAATTGGAATTAATTTCTCACGTTTCTTTACAAAAACGGTAATTCTGATGACAAAAGTGAGCAAAAACGGCCTCTCGACCGTCACATGATATGAAAATGAGAAATGTTCAATTTTAATTCAACTGTAACGGTAAAATCGATCATTAAATCAAAGTTGAAGGTTTCAAATTTTGATGTGATCAGTCATATCAGTCACTGAGTGATATCAGTGATATGACGTAATATCATCATATCAGTCATATGATCATCTTCATCTACAAACGTCCAGTAAATAAAAACTTAAGTAAGTCAGCAAACTGAATGTGAAAACACATCACTTAAATCAAAGGCCTGTGTAGCTGTTCGAAGGGACTGCGTGTCACAATTACAACAGCAATACAGACTTACGGAATTTGGCCGTTGCCACGGAATTGCCGTGTTTACGTGGAATTCCGTGAAATTCCGCGGCAACGGCCAAATTCCGCGGCTCGGCTCGAAATTCTGCGGCTCACGGAAAACTGTGGGCCCTATTGATGATATTGCCTTACTTGAAGCCTTGATGCACCATTTTGTATTAAAATTACAGACAGCTGATATTATTATCTTGATGTGCATGCTATTGTTGACTAAGTAACCGTTGACTTCACAAGATAGCCTGAATGGTCCAGTTTTTGCTTAATAACAGCCCAATTTCATATTCAAGTCAGCGACTGCATGCCCAGCTTTTGGAGAGCTCGAGCAATGCTTCTCATATTTTGTCAGTGTGACCTCGAGGACTACCTTTGCATCGAATTCACCAGGTTTCATTTTTCTCGCCATTTTCTGAGTCCAGAATGTGCCAGAATACAGTACTTGGCACTTAAAATGTAAAAATTGCCAGTATTAGGCCTTCATCCCCGAGACCTACTGCTGCACATAGTTCACAGAGTCTTAAAATAATGCATTAGAGTGCACCACAAGACCCCATTTTGGGGTTTAAAAAATCATATTTTTCTGGAGAGGGGCTGTGCTCCCTGCCTAGGCCCACTCCCATGGGGTTGAGTACTCACTCCCTCCCCACTCATCTGCTCGCCCAACTTCAAACTGCTTCCAATGCCCCTATCTGTGCTATTGCAAAAAAAACTCCATCGAAATATTTTCTGATAATATTACGCCACATCGCATGCATTGCATAAGATGCAGGCGACTGCTACATAAGGAGTAGAATTGTTGGTCTGACTGTCTGTGTCTGTTATGTGTAGTATTTGCAGTTCATACATCTGTTTTCTTGAAATAATCATTATGCAATTAATGATCATTCATTCATTACAATTGTCCACCTTCCCTCCCACAGACAGCATCTGAGCGCTGGTGCTTGTCTGGAGGGTAAGAGGGAAGATAATCAGAACTGTTCTGTGCTATGTTATGTATGACAGTTGTGCACAGTGACACACACACACACACACATGTGAGCAGTTCTTACATTTTTGCATGTTCGTTAGGTTTAGATTTTTGTGTGTGTTTATTTAGGTTTTATATTTTTCGTGTTCTTTCAAGTTAGCTTAAGTCATTTTATTTTTGTATTGCTTGCTGTTATTGTGTCGAGTTTAGTTTTTCAGTACTTAGCCATGAGATTGGCTGAGAAGACCATCTCCAAAATGACCTATATTGTGTCGAAATGGACGTAAAACTAATTCAATCAATCAATCACTACATACAATTGGATGATTTTTACCCACGCGATACTATGCTAGCACGGTATTAGCTGTCATTGCAAGGAGCTCTCATTGCAGCAGTTCATAGTCCAACATTTTCCTAAACTAACTTTTGTAGGTTAGCAAGATGTTACTTTGTTACTTTGCTGACCCTTTATTTGCAGCGCCATGCCAACGGCCACTGCCATGCCCATTGTCCTTGTTTTAGACTTGTTTTATTGCATGGACATTTCGGAGGCTGCGACAGAACTAAAACAGTGGGCGGTCATTCACTTTGTTTTGGCTGTTTTCTCACAGTGTTCTATTGTGTTGTAACCATGGCTTTATTCTTATTGCAGTTGGTGTTTTATTCCTGTTGTTGTTTTGTTGCATTGTTTATGGTGAAAGTTTGTGTTGTAGAATGGCCTTCAGATTTTGTGACACCGAAGATCGTCGAACGTCAAAGATTGTTCATACAATTCCAAGACCATATTATGAAAGCAGTCCGGCCGATTTTGCATCGTTGTACACGGCAAAAAGTGGTACTCCACTGAATGGTGCATCAGTCTTTCGGAAAAGCAGAGATTCGAAGGAGTTAGCAGTTTGCACACCTTCACCACTGGTTCATGCTGGTGCAGTGCGGCCTGGTGATTTGTCATTTGGTGATATTACTGGCAGCAGTGATGATCCATCTCAGACTGTTTTCTGTAATCGATATAATGTGCACAGTTGCTTGCAGTACTTAAACCAGGTTAATGTTTCTTATCTGAAAACGAAACACTAGTTACTATTTGTGGAAGTGATTTTCGTTATCTTTGTGATATAAATGAAATAGCAAATGTATTTGTACGACGGATTGTGATTTTACAATCAGTCTGAATTATGGAGTACATCTGCTTTGCTGCACTTATGTGACTGTTGCAAAATAGTAAGTTCCTGACAAGATCGCTCATTTTAGATTTTTAGGTCGACTCCTCCGAATCGACCTAATAACATGGGTAGAAAAATTGTCTGTCCATACGTCCGTCCGTCCACAAAAAGTTTGTTCGATGTCAATGAAATTTGGTATGTAGGCAGAGGTCGATGAGCGATGCATGACGGTATGCAGTGTGACCCAATCCAAGGTCAAGGTCGAGGTCACAAGACCTTGAAAGTCTGAAATTCAGCCATTTTTAACGGCTATCTCCTCCCCCAACTACAATGGGGGCTGGCTAATGACCACTGATTATTACATTAGGGCACAATACCTAAAGGTTATCGGGGCCGCATACTTGAATTTTTCCCCAGTTTTTGTCTCACTTGACTTTGAAGTTTGCAGTACGTCAGTCCCGTATGGGGCTAATTTAATTTATAAAAAGATCTCTGAAAATTAACAACCTACGGTTTATGTCAAATAGGCGGAAGCTTTGTAGTTGATATTTTAGACATCGCTGAGGTGGGCAGTTAGTGTGAAAGATCAGTCTGCCGTCTGTACTGTAGCTGGCATTGCAACTATGTAGTGATGATTACAGCTTAGAATTCAAATTTGTTTTGATGGACATTGTCAATGATTAATGTAACCATGCATGTAAACCGTGTGAAGTAAAGAATGTCAGCATGATCATGCATTAACTGCTCATGGTGTATTATGTTACCACATTTCTGGGGTGTGTATTCTGTATCCAGGAAATGTTATCACTTGGTCTTTCATCAGTGGTTTGTGGAACACCAGCAAATGTTGACAGTGTGAAATTCATAAACAACGTCTACCTTCTTCTCAGGCAGTATATATGTGCAGATGCATCATATCGTGAGAAGTAAGGTTATATTTTATTGGTAATTTTTGTATAGAATTACAGCGAAACTAAGTTTTTGTATTTTGTCACCGTAATGGTTTGCCTATAGATGCTTTTGAATTTACTGCTGTACAGGCCATTCCTCCTTATTTGCCACATAACAAGTGCTCATTCTATCTTTATAGTCCTGTTTGCAAAAACCAGAAGGCAGGAAATTGAGAAACACAGAATTTTGGGGGTAACGTACAATGCAGACATACAAGCCACTAAATCGTCATTATTTCTGAGCATTGATAATAAAATAATTACACAAATTGAAAACACAAAGTTGTATTTTTAGTGTATCATATTTCTTCGCCATTTATAAATACCACCTACAACACTCATTGCGATAGTCAAGTTATTATCCAGTGAATGAAAATGAAAGTGCATGCCAAAAGTTACTGTACGGGAGGTTGATTTTTTTCGGATGTTTCTCTCTGTTCTATTCCATAATGCCATACATGTACAGTTGCATGACTCAAATCTTCACTGTAAGTTACTTATTTATTCATGATTGTTTATTTATTAATGTCACAAGTAGCCAAGCTTGATGAAAGATGGTATTGAATTTGTGCATGATGATGGAGTCTGTACCAAGTGTGTGGTGTGTGTGTGTGATGAACAAGGCTGCAGCAGCTGGAGAAAAATGTTCAGATGTACTCACATACAAATGAAAAGCTACGTCGAGACTTCGACGACAGTGAGCAGACAAGAGCGCGGCTTGAGCTGACCGTTTCACAGCTCAGAGCCACTAACAGAGACCTCAGTGGCAAGCTCAAGGTTGAGAAGGACGAGGTTGGTTTAAATACCACCAGCATAACTGTGATAAATGTTTAGAGGATTAATTGTCAGTTAATGGTGTATGTTTCGTGTTCAAACTGCAAAGTGAGGTAGAAGATTAAGTGGTGCACAAGCAGCTGCTACACTAAGCCACAGTTTCCCTCGGTTGTTCTCCACTTGTTATGGTAAGAGCATTCGGGGATAATTGGCACGAGCTTTTTAGAGACTAGATATCGTTTCTATCACTTACTCAACAGTTTCAAAGCACTGAAAGACATTTTAGTAAACACGTTGAATAAAATATTATAAGCATTTGTGCTGTTTGTCGATGTAATAAATGCTGTATGAATTTGTCATGCTAGGTACGGAGGTTGGATCTGGTATCACAGCATCGTGAGGTGCAGTTTCGACATGAGTCAAGGAAGAAAGAACAAGAACTGGAGAAAATGAAGGACAGAATGCACAAGCTGATCACTGAGAAAACAAGTCGTAAATCATCAGGTTGGTGACTTAGGTACACAATGTACACTAGGATTAATGATAATCACCAGGCTTCCCCACAATGTCTATTTTTGCGAATGTGCAAACTGAAAACTTTTAATAGGGTAGGCACAGGGACATATTCAGTGGTTTGCCACTCCTTTAATGGACAACAGCTTTGAAATATATTTGTCGTTGTTGTAAAGAAGATTTGTTAACTTGGGTATAAATTACGTTTGTGGATGTCATCCCAATTAACAAGAAGCTCCTCTACTGCAGAGGGAATGCACAATGTGCTATGTCAATTTATATCCTTCAATTGATGCACAACTGTACAAAAAATCCTATTTGAAAAGGCTTACAAAAGGTGAATGACCTCAAAGATTGCTCAATGTGATCGGAACTGCCTCTGTTCCATAGGTCATACATCACTTCCTGTTAATGCTCGACAGTACGTCATCTGTATCTTGCACAGTTTCGGAAATGTTACGATATATTACGGTATATTACCACATTTACAGTGTGCATGAGTGCCTGTGACTTTGAGAAGTCCTTCAGTTTCAACAAGACGAACTTACAAGCCATGTGCGCTTTCCGACTCATGTAAACTAGGGATGTTAAACGAAGTGTGAAAATTCGATTATAAATTTGAAGTCATTTTCACTGAAATTGAGATTCGAAATTCATGCGAAACATAGTGCTATACGGCCAAGCAACTGCAAGGAACATGAGAGACCATCTCAAACAGTCGCACTTGCCCAGCTGCACGTCTTATTACCTCTCAAACAGGGAGACCCCCTAACGAGCAGTACAATCCGCAACACTGATTGTAATTGACTCCAAGCTGTGCACTCCATTTGGCACACTCTGTGCACGGATCGAATAGCAGTCGACCATGCGGTGGCAGCAGTTAGCTTTGATATGACCTGTGGGAACTACTCCTGCGTTCATTTTGGCATTAGTTGCAGTAATCCAAGAAGCCTACATTACACTGTGACTGTGTGCGCCTGCTGCCAGATCACGCCGAATGCTTACTCAGCTGTGGTCTACTGTAGTGGACGTCGATAGACGACGAATTGATGATTTGATGTTTGTGTCATGCTGTCCTGCTTTTTTTGAAAAGTACTGTAAAATAAACGTTTGAAACTTGTATAGTTATGCCTAACTATGTGTCTTTATCGCATAGGATAACACTACAAAATGTGTACTTATTCCGTCAGTACTCAACAGCACGCTTGTAGCAACGTATGGCCATTGGAGCTAGGCACAAAATATGACAACATGCAAATGAACTTCGAATTTTATTTGAATTTTAACAAACGCTATTTGAATTTGAAAAGAAAACGAATTTAACATCTTTAGTGTAAACATACCATAGTAAATTCGTGCTACAATTCATGAGGTATGGGAGTTAGAATGGATTTGAACAGCAAAAGTGACCTTCCAGGTCATTCAGAGGCATTGGCAATGGTGAGATTTGATATGCCACATATGTTTTCCTATTAGTCTAACATTGCAATTTTATTTTGCACCATTAATGAGATATTATCACTTGTTTCCCAAAATTTAAAGAGGTCACGTGACCCTGAATACATCACCTTTTGGGGTAATATATGCATGCACTAATACTCCTGTGTATCAGTCAGCATACGAAATTTGAAGTGGCCAGCTTCAAAAATTCCAAAAAATTATTGCGAGCCAAAATTTAGAAAGGCCATGTGAGCCTGACCACGTTCATTAGGGAGTAGTTTTTCATCTCAAGGCTAAGACGTTTTCTTTATGCATACAAAATTTGGCAACTCTCACTTCAGCCATTCCGGAGATATGATTGTGAAATTGAAAATGATTCATGTGACCCTGACCACACCTATTTTAGGGCTGGTTTGTCATCCATAGGTAGGCTAGGATTTGCTGTAGTCTATCTGTGTGCAAAATATGACGACTAGCTTCAGCTGTTGTGTGTGTCAGATTTATTTACTTAATATTCATTCTTGGATAGTGCCGAACACTTAAAAGGTAGATATCTCCATTTATAAGAGCCAAAACATTGATGACCCGGCTGTTATTTGAGGTTTTGCAGTATTGCATGTGAGGTGCACTTGGGGAGTAGTTAATTTGCTGATAAAATGTCGACTGTTAATAAATGCTTTCATGCCTACCTGACAGTGGTAACTGTGTCATTTTGTCCACTTGGTGAAGTTCTGCAGTCGTGCATCATATATTTAATGTGTTCATATTCATCTGGTGCTCAGATAATCTAGTATTTTGAGCTGTGAGAGTTTTATAATGGTGGAGTGTGTTTGCCACAGTGAAGACTTCATTTGTGGGACGTGGTCATATTGTAACTTCCAACGTTTTATTATTACGTTTTGAAGTGTTCGTCACATGAGCTGGTCTTTCATAAAGTTAGCAAAGAATGTATAATCACTGTCCAATTGTGGATGATTTAGCATGTAGTGTGTATGTTGCAAGTTTGTTTCTTGTGTGAACAGGGATCGTGCTGTCACGTTGTGTTGATAAAGCAAACTGTGGGTCAGTATTTATCATTGATTTTTTGCTTGCTCTATCCTAAAAGAGTTTTTTACCATTGTTTTTAGGTCGACTCCTCCGAGTCACGTCGACTCGGATGAGTCAACCTACTAAAGTGGGTCTCAAATGTCCGTCCGTATGTCCGTCCTTCCGTCCACAAAAAGTTTCTTCGATTTCAATGAAATTTGGTATGTAGGTAGGGTTGACGCGTGATGCATGACGGTATGCAGTATGACCCGATCCAAGGTCAAGGTCACGAGCCCTTGAAAGTCGGCCATTTTCAAAGGCTATCTCTTCCCCCATTTATAATGGGGGCTGGCAAATGACCACCGATTCTTAAATTAGGGAGCAATACCTAAAGCTTATCGGGGCAGGATTTTTGTCCTAGTTTTTTGTGTCACATGACCTTGAAGTTGGCAATAAGTAGGAGTCGACTGCCAGTCCCGTACCGGGCTAATTTAATATTTGCTAATTTTTATTTATCAAACTGGTCACTTAGGACGTCTAACATGAACAATTTATGCAGAGCGTGATTACTTACGTCCATGGATACTGTTGTCACATAATGGTTGCGGCGTCCCTTGCAGCAGTAGCCAGTTGATGGATTCAGAAAGGGCGAGGCCAGTCGGTGATTTTCTCTATTTGCAGTTCATACTTTGAGTTCTCTTCGACGCTCAGTTGGTTGACAAACCGCATCCAGTCTGTGAAAAACCTACTGCAGTACTCCTCAGTTTTTGGGGGACCCATCTTTACCTGGAGTAACTCCATAAATGAAGACTTGTTAAGCAGATACCGAGTGTATGTTAGTTGGGTACGCAGTGTTTTAGCGTTACTGATTGGTCATCAGAAGTACCCTGCAGTGGATAGAAAAATTTGAGTATCACAGCCATTTAAAAGACGATAGTTTATTGTCTATGGATGATATTTATGAAGGGTTGAGGAATGCAAATGTTTTCTTCTGTTACAGTTTTAAGTGCTTTGACACTGTTGGTTTAGTGCAAAATTATCATTATAGAAATCTCTGAAGATTTCATCAGAAATAGCCATTTGAGTCCCAGGCACACCGGCAACAATTTTGAGGCAACGCTGTTGAAGGAAGAGGCAACAATGTCGAAGCTCGAAGCACTATTGTTGAAGCGACAATGTCGAGGCAACATTGTCGAAGGAACAGTCAACATCGTAGCTTTCGACTTGTTGCTGGTTGCTTGTTGAACGGCATAGTGCACATATTGTTACCACGTGATTAATTTTAGTACGTTATACGTGACTCAAGAGTGACACCAGTCCACCATGTCAATAGACATGGATGCTGATGAACAGATAATAAATGTGTCCACTACTGTAGTTAAAGTAGCAAAGAAGTGTTAAAAATGACGCCAGCTGTGGTGATGTTGGTTATGGCCTTGGATATGTTGTTATCTTTGTCTAAATGGATATGAGGCGCTTTTGAAGGACATGAGAGTAAGCGATGGGAAAGCCTATCAGAACTTTTGTCTGATGAATTATGCCGACCACCAGAAACCGCTGAAGCTTGTCACCCATACATCACACAGCAAGACACTTTGCTACAGGAAGGCAATTTAAATAAGTAAACGAACGCGACACGAACGTGACGTTTGACAGTGTCGTCCTCGCCAGCTTCTATGACAGCAGTTGTTGCTTGTTTGCTAGACTTTGTTTAGTTTATTTCTACTTTGTCGAAAGGACGAAAAACTTGTTTGACATTTGGTAAAAACGACAACAATGTCGTAGCAGCGTTCAGCTTTGTCGAAAGAATCATTTGACTTGTAGCATTCGACAGTGTTGCTTTGTCATTGTTGCTGGTGTTTACGGGGCTTTAAATGCGTGTGTTTTGTTGTGTTTCCAGAGATGGTGCAGATGTGTTTCGAACAGTCATTGGTTCATATGAGGATCGACAGAATGTGTTGATATTGGAGAATGGTGATCTGCGAAATGCTTTGCATGATCTGCAGAAGCAGCTCATTGCGATGCTTCACTCTGATGATGGTCAGTTGACCGGCGAAAAATCAGCAGAAGTATGTTGTTGCAATCAGTTTACATGGAACTGCCGAATGATTGATTGATTGATTGATTAAGTTTATGTCCCAATCGACTCAGCTTAGGTCATTTTAGAGGCTTTCTTCCCAGCCCATGTAAACCCAACACAACAAATGCATGTAATGCAGGGAAAATGATTTAAACTAACAAAAAGACACATAATGCTAGACCTAAACAAACATGAAATTAAAGAACTGTTTACATGAGTGTGCATATCATTGTCTGTTGGAGGAGACATGGATATGGACACAGTCAGTCATAGAAATAGTTGTTATTTCTTGTGCCATTGTGAAGTGCCAACATCTAAAACCATGTGCCTTTGACCGATTTTATCTGATCTTATCACAGTGTTTCTAACCTATTAATTGAAGTACAGTTTTGATACCACCTTGACGTTTGTCAGTATCATTTTAAGAACTACAGTTTGTTAAGAGCAAAATGACAGATTGGAAAGTACAAAAATCATAAAAGGTTACATAACGTGACAGCTTTAGTCCAGAAGTCATGTTTTTGTTGATTTAAGTCATCAGTCGTGATTTTTGTTGTTTCTGTTGTATTATGTTGGTATAAAGTGCAATTTTTGTGTTTGTATTTGCTGTTTTATTGTAAATTTTTTGTGCCTCTTTTTACAGGTACCTGTGTTGCCACAAGTTTGTAATTTTTGGCATACAAGTCTGAGAAACCATATTATAAAATGTTTTCTTTCACATATCTGCCAAGACGCCCTGTTGGGTGAATTAACACAAAATTTGTGATGCCCTTGTGTACAGTTTTATTAAACATTACTAACAACAGAATTGGCTAATACTGAATGGTGTGCATATGATACAGCAAACAGTAGCTTGCAGTGAAGAGGCAAATGGTATATCTGTTCGAGGAGATTCCAGTTCAGCTCCAGTAATTGAAGGTTGGTTAATATTTGTGACATTTGAATAAAGGTCTCAAAGTGTCTTTGGAAAATTATCAAGTCCAACTGATCTTGCATTGTAGTTATCAGTTGCAGTTATTTGCATATACAGTCATATGCATATGTAGTGAAGTTATTTGTTTTCTGTTGACAGACAGTGAGGATAACTTAGTATAAGTTTAATTATATTTCTTTTACTAAAGAATGATTATATTTTGATGATTTGTGAAGTTGATTTTATTTCATTTTAATTTATATTTAGTTAAAACTAGTTGACAGATGGCAGTTAATACATTGGTGAGATAAAGTAATGTAAGTAATGTGTGTTTACTGAAAACTGTTGAAGAGCTTACCGGACCAGATGCGGTGTGCAGGAAACAAAATGTAACCTGTATAAGCCCGATGGTATGATGCATTTGTGATCAAAGTACTGTTAGTTCCAATCAACTTTTCATTCTGTTGAGCAGGCTGCTTTGAAATGCCGTATCATGTTGCTGGTAACGACATGTTGATGAGCCTGAAACGGAAGTGTGCTCTGTTGAAACAGCGTTTGCGTGACTTAGAGACAGCGAGTGGTATGTAGTTCGTACGTAGTCATATAGTGCCTGCTTTTCTTTGTTTTTTCAACATTGCCATTTGTACCAGATGGTGTTCGTATGCATTTCAGATGAGATTGAATACACTGTTGTGCAGCTGCTGTACAGGTCTACCTGTGATGTAGGTACTTGTGATACTGTGTTAGCTGGTACCTGGAGTGGAGGGATGGAGGAGGCAGGTCTGGTACCGTGGGTGGGAGGTCCCCTGGGTGCTTCTTTTGGGTATTACCTATGAGAAGCATTCCAAAGCCAGACCCACACAAGGAAAAGATATTATACAATGAGGGTCATTAGGCACTGATAGGAACTGAATGACAACAATTATACAATATATCACACTGAACTGATAAATAGGTCTTGTGGTTAGTTTCCACCATGTTGTAGGTGCTAGTGTAATAACTTAAATGAGCTTCCCCTATCTTTCCCCTTTCATGGCTGAACAAAAAGGCACTGAGGTCAGGACGTTACTGTATCATTGGCCATCCTTAACCTGATGGAACAAAATCTTTACCCATGACCTTGTTCCCGATATAGCCTATTTTTATGCTGAAGGGGATACTAATCTCCAGTCTACCAACCCGGAGTGGAGCATTTTGTTGGAACCATCTTTTACTGCTCACATGCAGTTGCTGATTTGGGAGAAGATGCTAGTGTCCTCAACTATGATACTTTCACTATCTCCATACTGTTAGGAGTACACTAGAATGTGGCCATTTTTTGCTAAAGCAATTTAGCATTATTCATATGAGTTCAGTTGATAGATTTGTTATGACAATGGGTTGCGGAACAGATTCGAATGCGAACAGTACATTTTGTAAAGTTCGTGATGAAAGTTCACATGAGTCATCAGTGTCAGCACCACTAGCAACTGATAACCCGCAGACTGCCGTGCTGATGAGAAAGTTAGAGGAATATGAACGTGTTATATGCCAGCAACAGGAACTGCTGCTTCAGGTAACCTGTCCAGTACATCAGTCATTGTATAGCCAGTTTGTCAACGCTCACACATCACTTAAGTAGTACTGTGTGAATACTCCCCTTTTAGGTCGACTCTTCGACAGAGTCAACCTAATAAAGCCAGTCTCAAATGTCCGTCCGTACGTACGTGCATACGGCCATCCGTCCACAAACAGTTTCTTCGATTTCAGTGAAATTTGGCATGTAGGTAGAGGTCGATGAGTGATGCACGACGGTATGCAGTATAACCTGATCCAAGGTCAAGGTCACAAGCCCTTTAAAATTGGACATCCGGCTGTTTTTAAGACCTATCTCCTCCGCCATATACAAAGGGAGCTGGCAACTGACCAAGGATTCTTAAACTGGGGCACAGTATCTAAATTTGATCGGGTCAGATTTTTTGATATTTGGTTTAGTTTTTGTGTCACGTGACTTTGAAGTTGGCAGAAACGTTAGTTGTGAGGAGTCGACCGTCAGTCCCGTATGGGGATAACATATTATAATGCATATGGTATGCTCACCTACCAGTGGTCCAATGTAATAACATTTGTTGTTTCTGAAACAGATGTGATTGCTGACTTTGTTCACCATGTGTGAGTGCAACACAAAAACATTTGAAGGTACCATCACCACCGCCTTTATGTCACACAGACATTTTCCAGTTGAACCCGGGGTTGACTGGTTCCCATCGGTTTTATTCCTTTACTTGTTCCTTCTCAGAACCTTTGGGAGATAAATGGACATAAATGCCCTTTATGTCACACAACTAATGGTGTTGAGGCACCAAAGGAAACTCGGAGCATTGATCTCGCTTATGGTAAACTTTACAAAGTATTTATTTTCTAAATCGTGATGACAGACAGAACTATTTTGTGCTGTTTATGTAAGCTGCACAGTTGTTAATTGCTGGACAACAAACAAAAAGATTTGTTTATGCATTAAACCGAAATTGCTATTTAAGCACACTCTGTATCTGACTGCTGTGAGTCATATTGGGTTATTGATTGACACAAATAGCCACAGTAAAGTGTGGGCATATTTAACAGTGCTGAAGTTATTGATATCATGAATCCTTACTTTTTATGTTACATTACGTAGTAGAAAATGTTTATCATCATGCATACATAT
>Ga0209780_1002602_pt1 | contig 12926 bp, 9 predicted proteins | sample WorMetexBAHAMAS2_FD_187384 | JGI IMG/M metagenome (GOLD analysis project Ga0209780, IMG submission 187384) | Marine gutless worms symbiont microbial communities from Max Planck institute for Marine Microbiology, Germany - Inanidrilus exumae... | ecosystem: Host-associated > Annelida > Digestive... | reverse complement strand
GTCGAAGCAACAGGCAACTTTGTTGCCTGTTGCTTCGACAATGTTGCTTCGACATTGTTGCTAGTGTGGACCGGGCTTTAGTAAGATAGCAACATTGACGACGTTGGCGTGCTAGGACGGCCGGTGTGAGTGTGAACCTGGCTACCAAGGTGACACCTGCGAGTCGTCCTGCCCACCTGGTTACTATGGCAACCGCTGTCGCGAAGTGTGTGGGTGCGACGATGGATTGACGTGTGAAGCGGTGACTGGTGAATGCCTCAACAACTGTTCTGCTGGCTGGACTGGGCCTCGTTGTGACCGACGTATGGACGTTTTTGTTTATAATATTTGTATTTTTGTCGAATTTAAGATTTTGATATTTTCACATTCCTTCAGTCATGGTTGGGCGACAAGAAGGCCATCCGACACCATCGGAAACCTTATCTATGTTGGATTAACTCAGAAAAAAACATGCCCGCTAAAGAGTTTTGCTTTTAATTTCGATCTGTGTCAGATCAGACAGCGACTTAAGAATGAATTTGTCGAATTTTAGTGACTATTATGTGCACGTTTGGTCCTGCCCTCTGGCGATTTACAACATATATGTTAGCCTACCTTGTAACGTGAGAACCTTGACCTCGCCTTCAAGCATGACCTAGACAGGGTCGAGTTGAACCAGTGTACCAGTGGTGTGTACACTTGAGTAGTCTATAAGAAAGTAACGAAACCAATCAGTATCAATTCATATTAATTTGTCATGTCATGTAGGTACGAGGTCGTTTAGTTCCAATTTTATTGTCCAGACTCATAGATCTACACTCACACATCGGACTGATTGGTCTGCCTATATCCACTAAGGTGTCGGCAAAAATTAGCTGGTACAAGCGATACTTTGATTATAGTAATTACGTTAGAAGGAATAACGTAGTTCGTTGAATTTGTATTCGTTTAAAATGACATTTCGTCGAATTTACTCACGTAGTTTCTTTCATGACTGCCACCTGCCCTCCCGACTGACTCCACGAACCGTTCCTTCTGAGCAACTCGGTTTTGTTTTTTAGTTTTTCCACGTTTTTTGCGTTTCGTATCGTGCGCTTGATTAAGCTGCCCCTTCGTCAGCTTTTGAGCGCACGTAAATCTATCGTCTCGTATATGGTATCGTATAAAGCCGAGGTCGTTATGTACTGAACGTGTGTGGATTCAACTGAGCTTGGTTTGCTCGTATCTGACGTGCATTATATAGCTTGCCGACATGGCTACTATGGCGTTGGTTGTCGACAACGATGTCAGTGTGGCAGTGACGCTTCGTGCAATGCTGTGACTGGCGACTGTGTCTGCCCCGCCGGCAGAACCGGATCACGCTGCGAACGACGTACGTACTAGATACGACTGTCTAATAAGTCGATATGCTGCAACGTTTAACGAATACATGTTGTTTTTAATTTAAAATTTGAATTGCTATATTGTAGTGCCGCCTTGTGGACTGACAAGCAAAGCAGTTCCTTATATTCATGTTTTATGCTTTGTGTTTTCACATTTCTCTTCCATTTTATTCATATTCATACTCTTGTAGGCTAACAGTGTGCGAATGTCATATTGAAATAAAAGGCTACTTACTTAACTTATGAAAGCCACATATGAAGATGTTCATATTAGGCGTACATGTGTAATTCTTGTCATAGAAAATAGAACTGTTTCACCATAAGTCCTGTAGACCCATTTATTTTAGGGTCAAAAGGTCAAGGTCAGGGTCAGGAGCCACAAAACATTTTTTCCGTACTCCACGTTTTGTTTATTTCTTTTGTTTATCCCATCCTTTCTCCTGGCATATAGACAGGATGGTTGTGACGTCACAGTAATCTATGGTCACGATATGATCTCCATGCTGTAGGGCATGATGTCGTTCTTTGCGAAGTTAAGTGATGAAGAGTTGTGACGTTATTTAAACAAAATTAAATAGGCAGGTTTAAGAAAAGCTTAGTGATAGCGCCCTATCGGCGATCTGACTAAGTGCTGCAAAATGTTTATATTTTCTTGCCTTACAGCATGGCGGCCAGAACAGCTGGCATAGATATGAATGCAGAAATCACGTCACTGTCAACCTGTGCATACTCTTCAGCTTTTATTTTTTTCGTTATCCGACTCTTCTCTACCGTTGATCATTACTGTAGATTTTGTGAGTATACTGGATGGCGCAGAAAACTGTTAGCCATAAAGGTGCCATATATTTCACAAGGTAGTGTAGCGACACGTTCAAGATGTGGTAAAGTAAATTAAAGTAAAGGATACGTCGATTTGTATAGTTTGCCTGCAAATTACACCATGCCTGCCTTTACTCCCCAGCTGCAGAGCATCACCACCCTTTGGCTGGTACTCATTTTACCGTCCCACGGAGGGTAGAAGGGTGAGTCGACCTGGGTGGTTGGTTACATACTGAAATAAAGTGCCGCCTCAGGGATTCAAAACGGACACGGTCACCCATCCCAGTACTAACTGGGCTCAGCGTAGGTTACCCTCACCCTCGTTGATCGAAATCAACGACGTTACCACTACGCCAAACTGCCACCAGTGGTGGGACTGGGATCCTTAAGGATGAGTGACTTTGTTAGAAATTTACCGCTGAGCCATCGATGAAAGAATGTTGAAAATCCGTGAGAGGATTTGATGAAGTTACGTGCGAGAGACTAAGTGGTATCTTTTGACCCGCAGTGGCCCGTTTTCTTTTGCACCAGGGACCCTATAGATACGTTTACTTCCTACGTAATGAGATGACGCTTTCATGCCGAGTGTTGTTGCAGCGTGCGCAGAAGGCCGCTGGGGCGTGGACTGTCGCCGTCGTTGTCACTGTAGACAGTCGAGCTGTGACGCTGTGACAGGCGCGTGTAGTTGTACCGCCGGCTGGACTGGACGGAACTGCGATACACGTGAGTATTGCCGCACTTCTCTCAATGTCGTAATTCTACGACAGTTTAAATAGAAAACAATTATATTACACACACGCACACTGCACACCGTTTTTGACGTTTGCCATCATTACCTTCAAGACACTCAAGACCAATACGCCTGCCTACCTCGCCCATCTGATACAGCTTACTGCCTCGTCTACAAGATCTGCTTCTCATCGCCGGCTACAAGTTAACCATAGTCGTACATCCTTTAGATGCCGAGCCTTCAGTCATTCCTCTACTGTCAACTATCTGTACTCACATCACACTTTGATTCCATGGAACTCAACACCTTCAAACGTCACCTCAAGACACATTTTTTGACAAACACTTTAATCCGTAAAGCTCAGTCATCAGCCAGTGTCTGCGATTTGACTTGTTCGGCATACGACACTATAAAAACTGTATTATTATTATTATTTTTATCAGTATTATTAATTTTATTAACGGCCATTATCCAGGCGAACGTCGGTTGTAGGCCTACTTGTCCGTGTGTTTTGTCGGCGATCCTGCATAACGGAGGTCCCAATGTTATACTCCGTCGAATTATCATGGAACATGATGTTTTCCATGTTTTGGAGTATTGTTCGATCGTCGCTCTCCTTAAACAATATGGTTTCAATATCTCTGACCGTTACTGAGATGTGCAGTAGGCCCATTGACTTGTCTGTTGTCGACAATGTGTGAAAAAGGGTATATCAACAAGGGCCACTGTTACTCTGCATCTTTCTGTGCACACGGAGCCCAATTTGTGAAGCAATTTAAGATAGTTGTAAATTTTAATAGCATCTTAACACTGTCTGAATTTTGTCACAATATGGGCATGGAGTATTTAAGTAAGTAATAATAAGTTAGTAATGAAATTTGATTAAGCGCCATAATCATTCAGTAGAATGAATCAGAGGCGCTAGACAAGTCGCTAGGGGCTATTAAATGCAGGCTGGAAAAGATGGGTTTTAAGATGTTTTCAGAAAATGTTTAAGGTTCGAGACGAACGAAGAATTGAAGGGAGATAATTCCAGACTGTTGGAATATCGAATATATAATATAAAGTGGGACCTCCATTCTGCAGGATCGCCTTTCTTTCTGTAGCTATTACGTCTCTTTCATTAATTAGCTTTGTAAGTATCTGGCCGTTTTATAGTTCAGCTGCCTACCATGTAGCAAATATGATATTTGAAGCGGTCAAGACGACTTCTGCTGTATGTCGTTAATATTTGTAATTTCTGCCAGCAGCAGGAAACAATGTTGCGTGTGTTTACGTAGCGTGTGAGGGCGGCTACTACGGCGTCGACTGTCAGCTGATGTGCCACTGTGACAATGCGTCACCGTGTGATGCCGTCACTGGACGATGCAACTGTACGGCCGGCTGGATGGGTCAGGCTTGCGACCAACGTCAGTCACTTCACTGGTCTTCAGCATCTCTTATTATACCTTCGCCACCCCACGTTGTCGGCGAAGGCATTATGTTTTCTGGCTGTCCGTCCGCCGCGTTCGTCCGTTCGTTGTTCGTCCCGACAGATCTTGTTGCCACGATTTCTCATGAACAGCTTGAGCGATCTCGATGAAACTTACAGGGAATATTCTTCAGCACCAATTGAATATTCGATTAGATTCTGCAAGTCAAAGGTCAAAAATCAAAGTCACAGCAGGCTGGTGAATGCATCCACGTCGACGCTGGGGCGTCGAAGTCCATCTTCTAGTTTTAATAAATAATAGTGTAATTATAATAAGAACAAGGTGTCGCCCTAACGGGACGTAACCGTACTGGCCTGCTGTGCATTGTCGGCCACCCGACCGTCCACTCGCCCGGCGGTCTCCCAGCGAGTGGTGTCAAAGCAGTCAACAGAACTCCACTCAGAGTCCTGACTGCAACCAGGAAAAATTACCCGCTGGCATCATCTTAGAATTGATGTAATGGAAACGCTCTCTACTGCTGCTTATGTAAATAAACTGCTTATAAACGCAAGTTAATCAGCGTTTGTATCTCCTATCCTTCTTCAATCTTCCGGTCTACAACGCTCTTCGCTGCATCTCTTCTCTTTAATTCTCTAGTAATTAATAAACTCACTTATGCTTTGCTGGTCAACTTACTGCCGATGACAAAACAGCATAAATGCTATAACAAGAAAGGCCATGCGCCGTGGACTTGCACTTACTGCGTTCAACATAGACGCTTTTTTGACAAGTCTGACCGCAAACTGTTTGGGCAGGCCACTCAACCAGGTCACAGTCTGCACCATCTTCTCCTTCCTAAAACCTCTACTTACAGTTCTTACCAGCTTCAGTTGGTGGCGTGGCACAGTAGTAGAACGTCGGTCTTTGGCCGGCGATCTCTCCCTGTCCTGCGTTTGACCTGCAGCTGATGGGTGACCACTTATGTGCGTAAACCGTCCGCTACAGCCTACAGGTCAGCCAACTAGGTCAACTCAGCTTTTCATCCGTTCGAGGTCGATAAATTGAGTAGTAAGCTGTAGTCGGATGTTTGCTTCCTCGCACGAGTGGCGACGTCTGGTGAATGCTTACGGGGTGAAGGCCTGGTGTGGTTGATTAGAGCGGTGGTGTGTTTGCTAACTGCATAACGCGGGTCCAATTGTACGTTAACGCGTGCTATTGGATGGCCGCAGTTTGCGCTGCAGCACCATTGGCTCTTGCCAATCAACTGCCACTTTCGAGATTGTAAAGCGCGTTGGTCCGGTCATCGCCTAAGCTGCGCTATATGAGAATCCAACCTTTTACCTTTACCTTTACCTTCGTAAGAGGTAACATCCATATCTCCTTCCCACTGTTCAATATTTGCAGTTTAAACATCGTTATATCAATCGTTCTTTACTGAAATATGTATAACCTTCCAGTAGTCATGTCATGTTGTGTCAGCTTAGTTTTTTAGTTATTTTTTTAGTTTTAGCCTGCTATACCAGTTCATATTGCACATGCTTTGTGCTTTATATTTCACTTGTATTTTATTTATATTCTTCGCTGTAACAGTGTGCGAATGTCATATTGAAATAACAGGCTACTTACTTACTTACTTACTTAACTCTTTAAGGAAAGCGACGTCACACCACACTCTTCCAGCCTTCGTTCTGACACCAGTACTGTGACACAGTGTTAATTACTAATAGGCAGTAGGAAACGATTCTTTGCTGTTCTACTATATACAGTAGTGAACGGTGAAAGTGAGTTGCCTATTGTCGTTGGTTTGTTGTGCAGCGTGTCCGCCGGGTAAGTATGGAGCTGGTTGTCGACATAACTGCGACTGTCAGAACAGCGCCGAGTGTGATGCAGAGACGGGACAGTGTCATTGTGTTGCTGGATGGACGGGTCCCAACTGCTCAGACAGTGAGTTTTTTATTTAATGCTCATCCTTTTGTATTCGTATTAAACGTGCACATGCAAATTTTGTAGTTGGTCTGGTCCATCATTACCACCTGCGTTATGACGTGTATACAGTATATAGAGTTTGTATATAAAATTACTCTAATACAACCAAATCAACATACTGTTTATCGACGTTTCGGCTTCACGTCGGAAGCCTTCATCAGGACTGACTTCCGGTGTCGGTCGTCAGTATGTAAAAGCTTGTCCCATACGTGGAAAGAGAGAAAGCCTGGGAGAAGAGAAATGTCTTTAGCCTAGACTTAAAAACTGTAATAGGTGATAGAGTCATTATTATTGTGTTTTTTCTTTTTGTTTGATTCTAACACTTGTTGGTGAATGAGACCAGTTTTTCGGTAGCGAGTTCCAGACATGTCTTCCGATGCTCAGCTCCGGCTGCATCCGGAGCTGAGCATCGGAAAGCCCGCAAATGTCGTCGTCGTAGGCGGTTGACACAGCGTCGTGGTGGCCGATCACAGGTTAGGCCTATGGCCGTGTTATCGATCCTGGATTAGGCGACGAAAGTATGCCGGCGTGGACGTGTTGCGGACTTTGAACGTCAGCAGAGCCACTTTGTACTCGATCGTCTGCTGAACGGGCAGCCAGTGTAAAATCCTCAACAACAGACTGGCGTCGGGATCGTCTTGGCGCCTGGAGAATGATCCCAGCTGCGTTGTTCTGCACACACTGCAACTTCTTGATGCTGTATCTTGGAGCGCCGTGCAACACAGCATTGCAATAGTCGATCCTGGACAGGATCAGACTACACGCCAACGTCTGTGCCAGTTCCGTATATTCAGCAGGTGCCGAATGTGCCGGATGGCCTGTGCATGGTAATTGCACGATCGCGCCACCGCCGAGACGTGCATGTGAAACGTCAGACACCGATCGAGCACGACTCCCAGAAGGTAAAGGTAAAGGTCAGATTATTCTATAGCGCCACTTACGAGGAGACGCCGCGACCAGCCGCGCTTTACAATCGCAGGAAGTGGCAGTTGATTGGCAAGAGCCAATGGTGCTGGAGCGTAATGCTGCAGCTACAACACACACCACCGCTCCAATCAACCACAGCAGGCCTTCACCCCGTAAGCATTCATCAGATAGCGCCGCACGTGCGAGGAAGCAGACATCCGATTGCAGTTTACTACTCAGTTTATCGACCTTGGGATGATGAAAGGCTGAGTTGTCCTAGTTGGCTGACCTGTAGCGGACGATTTACCCATATAAGTGGTCACCCATCAGCTGCGGGTCGAGCGCAGGACAGGGAAAGTTCGCCGACCAAAGACCGACGTTCTACCACTGTGCCGCGCCACCAACTCAGCACTGTAATCTCTTCAGCAACTTGATTAACCGTGACGTCATGCCACCAAACGGTCGACGTAAAACGGCCAACCGGACTCTGGTTAACCGAACCAATAAAAACAACGTCGACCAGCATTCAACCACTTTCAAGCGTCGCTTGACTCCGGTTACGAAATCTTGGTTGTGGTTGACCCAATTGCATAATTAGCGTAATAGGTCAACCACAACATGTAGGCTGCGTTGCACAGTGGTAGAACGCCGGTCTTTGAACGGCGAACTTTCCCTGTCCCAAGCTCGACCTGTAGCTGACGGGTGACCACTCATGTGTGTAGGCTATCCGCTATAGGTCAGCCAACTAGGCCAACTCAACCTTTCATCCTTTCGGGGTCGATAAATTGAGTAGTGAGCAACTTTATCGGATGTATGCTGGTCGCGCCATCTGGTGAGTGTTCACGACGTTAAGCCGGTGCGGTTATCAACCGCTGTGCGCCGTGTATGGCAGCAATTTAGCCGTGCTTAACCTTTCTGTATATAGTGCCGACCTGCGTGGCGGATGTTTGCATTTGTAGATTGCGCGTTATGTCGTCAATTGAATAAACAAATATTATTTATTTTATTTACAACCGGACTTTGGTTACGCTTAAAAACAGGGCTTAGTTTGCGACAAGCTGCGAGCCATACAATAAGTAAGTAAGCGTGCTGTGCAGAGTGTCCGGACGGAACGTTCGGTGTCGGCTGTCGTCGTCGCTGTCGATGTCATAACGGCGCTACATGCGACCACGTGGGTGGCGCATGCGTCTGCGCTGCCGGGTGGCGAGGCATGTCGTGCGATCGTCCGTGTCCACGTGGTTACTATGGCGACGAGTGTCGGCGCACCTGTCGCTGCGGCCGTCATCATCAGTGTCACCCAGCCACCGGACTCTGTGTGTGTCCACGTGGCCTCGGCGGACAGAACTGTACCGATACATGTTCACCTGGCACTTGGGGACACGACTGCAATCAGGTAACCGTCAAGCTTTGTTGTTTTCTGAAATGCAAAACAATATTTTGTTACCGATCGCTTTAATGGCCGTGTATAGCAATCGGTCAGTTGCGTGTGTGTGTGTGTGTGTGTCTGTGTGTTTGTGATTGTCCGGACAATAACTTTCGTATGAAAATAAATGACCTTTGACTTATATGTTTGGCGTAATGTTTCATCTTGACCCTGCCTAGGTTGAGTTCTTAGGTGGCGGTACCGGGAGCGAAGTCTGCCGTCTCCGACTGCATCTTGTTGTTGACTGCGTTGTTCTTGTACAGACTTGCGACTGCGTTCATGGCAATGGCGACTGTGACTCGGTCACGGGACAATGCAACTGCTCGGCTGGATGGACGGGGCGTCACTGCAACACCAGTAAGTTTTTCTGTCGCCGTCGTTTGAAAGAACTCTCTGTCACCTATTATTATTATTGTTATTATTATAATAATATTATAACTCATTACGCTGGTCGCGTTTAGCGAAAAGTGTAATGTAACTGCCTGGCGTCCGTCCATCTGTAAGATTGTCTCTGTCCCGTCGGCATACTCATCGTGATTCGTGACTTACCAGCTGGTAGCATGCGACGCGGCCAGCAAGGCGAATCCATTGCAATAGTTCACCGGATTCATTCGACGACGAATGCAGTCTCGAGGCCAGTTGGCCTTCAGCCTTCAGACCAAGCCAGCCGCCCTGAGCTGTGAGTCGCCCCAGGTTTTCCGCAGTAAAGTAAGCCGTCTCCCAGCCTCAGTAAGCCGTTGATTGATTCCGCCGGGTGGTGTTGACAACGAGTATCGATGTGTTTGTCGTGGTGCCGCACAGAGTGTCCGGCTGGTCGATATGGCGACAACTGTGAACGAAAGTGTACGTGTGGAAGAAAGTCCGTCTCGTGTGATCCGGTGACCGGACTTTGCCGCTGTCGTCCAGGATACTTCGGCGAACGGTGCAAACTGAGTGCGTATCAGATTACCGCCTTTTTACTGCTGACTGAACATCGACAGTCTCTCCTGCACTCTGATCAAACTGCTTCACACAGTAAGTAAGTAAGTAAGTAAATTTATAGAGCGTGGTTATCGTCAAGAATCTCTAACGCGCTGAATGCACGAGTATCGAGCGAACAGGTACGTTTTAAGCAAACGTCCTAAACAGTTTTCACTGATGGTCGGGTCCCGGATGAAATCCGGGAGAGAGTTCCAGACTGTGGGGCCGGCAACTGAAAAGGCCCGACGGCCGAAAGTGTTGAGCCGGTAGCGAGGTACTGCAAGTAGCTGTCCGGTGAGGTATCTCTGTCACGCAAAACCATCTCGATCTGTTCAGGCGTTTACAGTGAAGTCTTTAGAATTTAGGAAAGGGGTCAAGGTCAGGGAGTCTGGGGGACCGAAGTCCTCAGCGGGGTCCAATGGCGGAGCCCCGGTAGGGGGTTTGGGGGACGAAGTCCACCAGAAGCTGTGACATATTTTGTGCTTTCTGACATCAAAAAATTAGCAAAATTTGCATAAATTGCAAAAAATTCCGTTGGTCGACGTCCACGAGGGGGTGGTATCGCCGAATGCCCCCCCCCCCGTTAAATACGCCACTGGGCATTTAGCCATAATAATAGGCTACCACGTCACACTCCGACTCCGCACATCTGGATCTCACACCTTTAAACGACGTCTCAAACCCAATTTGTGGCTGAGGTATATGCATTTATTAGTGTGCCTTCTTGTTCATTTTATGACATATCATGATACTAATTAATATCACATACCGTGTGTTTTCAGAATGTTTACCGGGATTCTACGGTACGAACTGCACTGAAGTGTGTAACTGTACGAATAACGCCACGTGCGATCCGAAGAACGGGAGATGTCGTTGTGCGCCTGGTTGGAGAGGACGTCGATGCGATCGAAGTAACTCATTGTTTGACTGTTATATTCGTCTTTATTCACCGAAATGGTAGAAAGAAATATAATAACGTATAAACAATGAAAAGGTGACAGAAAAAAAGAAGGTGATAACTCAGCTAAGCAAACTAAGAGTTGCAAACCTCTACCAATAACAACTTATGATATATTCTGGTATAAACCAGTTGATATCGAGCAATAACTGACATAAAGAAATCCGACGCCATAAAGGCAGCTGAAAAAGCTTACCGGTATGTAATTGGTTGTCGCATAACTCATTTTCATGCTGTCTTGACTCTATCCGTAATTATAGCACTAGGCGGCCTAAAACCAAATGCCAGTTGAATTACTGTGACAATCTGCGTGTGGCTCGTTTTTACAAGTTTCATAAAGAACCGCAATTGCAATTTGATGCGAATTAGAGGTATTGTGTTCGCATATGAGCCGTTAATTGCATAGTGGTGTAGAAGAAATCACCAAGAAATGGCAGAAATTTGGTCAACTTTCGAATGTAACATCTCTGCCATCGGTTGAGAGCGCCGGTGGGGCCGGTGGCATATTCAGCGGAACCGTTCGCGAGCATACCGTCTTACAGTATGTGCAAATAACGAAGGGTTGCACAGTATTGCGATCAGTGTGTCTGTATGTCTGTTTCTATGTGTGTAAGTGTGTCCGCTCACGTGTCTCAGGAACCACATACCCAAACTGCACGATATTTTCTGTACATGTCAACTGTATATAGCTCTGGCTCCATCCTACTTGGGTGACAATGCAATATGTTGTGTGCTTCCGGTTTTGTGGATGACGTCATGTTTTCACATAGCCTAATCGGGCATATATAGATAACTAATCACACTAGTAACAGTGTTTGGCTGGGAAGGCGAACAATGTCGTCACGGGGGAGGGGGCGAAGTTGGAAGGGGCGAAGTCTGCTATCTGCCTTGTTAACAAATGCCATACCTGAGCGACTTGAAGATGAGTGCCATATAAAGCGCTAATCAAATCTACAGGCTTTTAGTATAAAATACGTTAGACAGCTCGCTGCGTAGCTGTCATACCATATGGCATAGTACGGCAGCGTACGTACGCTTATTGGTGCAGTGTGCAGACCCAGACGGTACGGCAAAAGATGTCGCCAGGTGTGCAACTGTCCGCTGGGCATGCGTTGTCATCACGTCACCGGAGACTGCGTAGAATGCCCGCCTGGCTTCGTTTTGCCAGCATGTATCAAGCGTGCGTGAGCATTTGTGTGTTTCTGTCTCATCACTCCATCCCGAACTCTAACGAGTGACGGACAGACAGACGGACACACGACGACAGCATAGGCTTATACCGCGCATATATAGCGTAGCGTCGCGCGGTAAAAATGTAATATTTCAGTTTAACTTAATTTCAACTTAATTAGCCGCGAGGTTCGTCATTTGCAACAAACGTTTACTACTGATGGTGCAGCTGTTCTGGTAATAAGATGATCTCAACGCCGTCGCCTCCTGATGCAGACGTGCCATTTACAACATCAAAATACTTGCAGATATTCAGCGAGGGAGTATGTTTTTACCGGCGTTGGTTTGTGTGTCTGTCTGTCTGTGTGTCTGTCTGTGACCACGATAACTAAAAAGATTGTCGACGGATTCGTACCAAATTTTATGCGAAGGTTCCTAGGGGGAAAGGGATGACCAAGTTCGTGTTTCGTTACGATCGGTAGAGGGATGTGGAAGTAACGGTCAAAAAGTCAGTAAACCGGCGATTGTTTACATTTTATAGTTCTAATAGTAGTGTGGCAAGCATTGACAAGTGTTGGCGACAAAAACTCCCAAATTTCGCTTTCGCGGGGAGTTGTACTCTCTCGAAGTACTTTCCATCTATAGTTATATTTGATTTAAAAATAGGCCTATCTTCATAAGTGCTACACCATTTGCCATGCGTAGGTAGGTTGTATACCGTGGCCGGTCTCTAAAGTGCCCCTTCCGTGTAGGGATCTGCCCCCCGCGTCTAATACAACCACTCTATTACCAACCGGTCGACCACTTATTGGCCATGTATAAGCAGTCGGTCAATGGTGTGTGTGTGTCTGTATACGTGTCTGGACGATCAATTTAGAACAAGATGACCTTTCCTTTGACGTAGATATTTAGCCTGATAGTTCATCTTAATCCTTTCTAGGTTATTTCATGGGTCAAGGTCGTAGATCATATTTCAAGGTCACAGGAGAGCGATGTTCCGTTTTGGCTAAAATTAAAAGTTGATTTGGGAAAACCAGTTAGGACGCACTGCACGCTGGGAAGGCATGGTCGGCTAGTTAGTTAGTTCGAGTTTAACGTCCCTTTTCAGCACAAATATGGCTATATCAGAGACAAAAGGTCAAGGGCGGAGAGCCATCTCTACCCAGTGAAGGAAGGCCAGCGATATATTAACCTCAACCCT
>Ga0209780_1002601_pt1 | contig 12927 bp, 11 predicted proteins | sample WorMetexBAHAMAS2_FD_187384 | JGI IMG/M metagenome (GOLD analysis project Ga0209780, IMG submission 187384) | Marine gutless worms symbiont microbial communities from Max Planck institute for Marine Microbiology, Germany - Inanidrilus exumae... | ecosystem: Host-associated > Annelida > Digestive... | reverse complement strand
CGCTGACTGAAATAAATGTGATCGCTAGCTTCTGTGCGTTGAATTTGCGGATAAAATTTTGATATTTGCTGTTTTAGAACGGCGGCTTTTACAATGAAGAGAAACTGAAGCCAGTTTTTGTTTTTACAATGGTTATATTTGTAAATCTTTTTTCTGCATTGCCAGATTCAACATTTATCTTACTGTGGTTGTTGTTGTCAAATTTAAGTGCACGGTGGTGGCCTCGGAGGATAGAATATATAAATTCTGCAGTGCTAACCAGCCTATTTCAACAACAGACGATATTGATCCCCTAGTTCTGCGAAATGGAGGAAGCCATCATTTTCGTATTTTATCAATAAGATCAATTTTATTAATTTTATCAACAAGATTTGTAGCAATAAAGAATGAGAACAAGAAATATACCAAATTCGATAAAATATCTCAACACTTAAGTAAGTATAACATCTTGCTACAGACTTACATAACAACATTTGCCTGAACTATTTTCTTTGCGGTGCCATTGGTGTGTTTTGGTGTGCTTGTGTGATTTGGTTTTTACACGTCATGAATATTTATCAGATCACCTTACCGGCAGACGGTCAGCATGTGCTTATAAACAAACACCCACAAGAAGTAGGTCGTCGCAGGCTATGCACAGATGGCCCACAGTATATATTACTACGCGACACTTTAGCCATGCTTCAAGCTGGTTATGAGAAGCGGCATGCGCGAGGAGCCCATTCAAGTACCCTTGGTGGTGGCACGTTAGTTGTGGTATTGATCTGGACTCACAGGTTCAATCCCAGGCCATTCCACTGTCACACAGCGACCCTCAGCAAGTCATTCTCACATGTTCCTCCATTCACCAAGCAGTGTAAATTGGTACCAGCCAAGGCAGTGATGCTTTGAAGCTGGGAAGGTAACCGGTGGCCTGGCAGGAAGTAATGGCAGTAAATTAGCTGTGAAGACATAGACGGAGATCCGACCACACTGTAATTGTGTCGCTACACTACCTCGTGAAATATTTGGCATCATTTTTGAGTAACAGTGACCCAGTTATCTGCCACACCCTGTATTCTGTAGATGGACCAAGGTTGTTGACGACGCGACAGTTATGACAGTGATATTGCCGACAGTATTTGTGCCATTGTAGAAAGTGCCGCGGGAGTTGTATGGACCGACAATGATCGTTTTTACACTGATAGCTATTCTTCTGTATCAGATGAAAACCTCTGGCCATGTAGTGGTTAGTTATATCTCATTTTGTCGTAATTTTTCGCTACATATTACAGTGTGTATTACTACACTGGTACCTGGAAATTATTACTGACCCGCCTATGGGCCACACTAGTAATACACCCAGGCGTCTGTCACCAACGTTGTCTGTCGTCATCTGTAATGCTGTCGGCGGTTGAGCATGCCAGGCCGGGCGCGTTGGCAGTTGGGTGGCCAACACTGCACGGCGGGCCAGTATCGTGCCTCCCGTTAGGGCGATACGACTTCTTGTTACAGTGTGTAAACAGTTTAGTCACACGATTGAGGAAAACTCTATCATGTGCTAGTTGCTGTCGGCCAGGGCATTTCGGCAATCAGTATGAGCTTGCACCACTACAAGTGCATAGTGCCGCCATTTTTAGCTAACATCCTCCAGAAAGGTCAATTTTGAGCTGAATCTCTTGCGTCTGTCAGCTCCAGGTTATCAGAAATATGCAGATCCAGGTTGAGCGCGGACGCCCCGGTGGTCTTCTCCAGTTCTTTGGGGGTTGTTCGAAAATGGCTCGGCTGGCATCGGCTGTCGTGTCCATTCGAGCAACATGCCCAACGAGAGAGAGGCGGTGAGACTTGACATTTGGCATTTTGTCAGAAAATCTTTACTCCAACAAATTCCTCATTCTTAACTAGGGCAACATCTAATCATATAGCACTGGCTGACGTATATCTAATGACCACAATATGTTTCCAGAAGTTACTGTGTGGCAGTTTACCGTCCTGTTTTGACAGCATCTGAAAAGAAATCTGAATGGCTTCTGTTAGCATGTTACTGAAAATAAACTAGAGATGTTCTGTGTAATTTTGCTTTATAAATCAACGTTTACTTACTTAAAACTTTCTGGTATGTTAAGTGATTTCCCGAAATTTTTGCTACACTTTTTGTACTCCTTACTTTTGTTTTAAACAATATGTTAACTTATCGTTCGTTGTCACGATAGATTCCATAATAAATGATGATAGATTGTTTAAAACACTAGAAAACCCTTATCCGAAAACAGCATTGACCATTTTTGGCAATATATTAGCTGATTGAAAAGTTATCTAGATGCTGTTACTTATTTACAGGTCTTTTACTATGCTGTTTGTTTTCAGCTCTCCTATGCCATGATTGGCCATCCCCATACTTGCCCGATGTTGCGTTTCCTGTGACTGAACTTTGACCTTTGAACTTTGACCTTTGACCTTTGAACCTTGATAGGGTCGAAATGAACCAGCAAGCCAAATATCTAGGTCTAGTTATAGTCCGGACACGCATGCAAACACACACACACACACACATGACCAATTGCTCTCTCTGGACCACTAGAGTCAAACACTGAGTAGCTAATTATATTCAGATTGTATCGTTTCCCGAAATTGTACATAAAAAATATGCTTAAATCTTGGTACAAGAGCAGTCTTTGTTAGGTTTATTCAACGATGTTTGTTTGTATTTCGATGCAGCAAGAGGGTACACTGATGGGAACAGCTTTTGCCACGTGCTTCGGTTACTGGCTTGGCATTGCTAGTCTGCTCTGGGTTGTCTGTTATGTTTGTAATACACGGATTGGCATGATTCAAATACTCAACATACTCGTAAGTTGTGCAAATTTGTATTTGCAGTCTACTTGAGCGTCTGCCTTTTGTCTGTATATCAACAGCCGATTTTTTTGATTTTGAGGCTGTAAGAGTAGACCTGATGTTTCTATACCGGACATTGTACAAGGCAACCAAATCTGGCTTTGGTTTTTACGTAAATTTTATGTTACAGTATCGTTTTGTTTGTTGGTGCATGTCAGGTTTTGTTCTGCTGTGTTTAGTTTCTTTAGTACCATGCCAACTGGTTGGCTGGGAAGAACGTCTCTGACAGCGATAGAGTCATCTGTCATTAGTTTCTTGTATAATCCATTAGCCAAAGTGGCCAGTTTTAGTGATTAGATTACACTAACAGCAGACAAAACTAGAAAACACAAGCAGTCATATTGACATGCAGACCCACGCCGGCCGCAGGTAGCACAGCGGCGTATTGGTGTGCGGAATTACGGGACATGGTCACTATCAACCGTGCGACCGTGACGGTTTTTGTAACCGTGTGACCTTGACTTTTTGACCTCTGGGTCAATGCACGCCAAGCAGCTACTGTAGTGTATATGTGTACAAAGTTTGGTGTCAATGGCTCAAGCCATTTTCCTGTTAGAGCGCGGACAAACAGACAGACATGACTGAATGCTACACCCACGCTGATGCCTATGCCGGCGTGGGTAATTAGATGGAGTAAAAAAATTCAGAAATATGTTGTTTGTTTTTCACGTTTGAGGGTGTAATAACTAACACCCATTCTTTATGAGATTATTGAAATTATTTTAGGCATGGTGATGTAGCACTGAGCCCTTTGTTTATTTAGCTGGATATGAAATGTAAGACCTTTGGGCTCAGTTTGGCATTAGTCTGCAAGATAATTAGCACACTTTCAGGTAATACATCGTGAGTCAGAAAGGGACTCACTGTACAACTGTCTGCAGTTTTACCAGAGAATTTTTTTACCAGCAGACTTGGCAGTGAGTTAGTTAAGAAAAGTGATCCACAAATATCTTAACACAGCGCAATGGTAGCATAAACCATGTTGCAGTCGTTATGCTAAACATTAGTTGCATTTTTCGTCCACAGCGGTGATGCGTTTTGGATGATCCATTGCCGTATTTGAACAGCATTTGTACAACTGAGTCAACCACAGATGGGATTTGCCAAGTGGCATCTAACATTGGCTGTTTATTGTGACATCGGAGGTTGCCTCAGTTGTGAGTGGGGTGACCACTTGTCCACCATACTTGGAAATGTCCGGGAATTTGACAGCTGACATGGAAACTTTAGGAAACTGTTAGAGAAAAAATCGTGTCAGGAAACGCTGTTTATGGCTAACCTTACCTTTGCTATTACAATAGTGTTTAGTAGACTGTTGCAACCTTTGTCGCCTGTTTTAAGTATTTTATTGTTGATTACCCATGCCTATGGTAGTGTCAGGTAGGTGGAAGGGTTTTTACTGGCGTTTATCTGTGTATTTCTCTCTGTTTATCCGCATGCTATCTCAAACTGATGCAGCTGGAATCGACAAACTTGATGTACAAATGTTCCACGATGATTCCTGGAAACCTGATTATTTTGCAGTCAGAAGGTCACGAGTTACAAAAACATTGCACTTTTGTGAGTGCTGGTTTCTTCTAGTTATATCATCATGAACAGCTTTGTCGATTATGTTCTTATATTTATAGTATGGCACTGACAATAGCGTGTACGATGTGGGTAATGCAACATGGATAGGAATGCAGTGAAGAGTTATGGAAACATTAGGGATTTCACGGTGACTGGAAAATGTGAGATGAAACGACAGCGATTGTGTTTCCATGTTTGTAGGGCTATGCATTGTTTGGACATTGCTTGGCGCTGTTTCTAACGACTATCTTTCACCCACCACACAGCCACGTCTTCTTCTACGTTCTCTGGTTGATCTTTGGTGGTCTGTCTGCACTGCGAATGGTATAATTTCCTGTCATTGTTAAACTCTTCATTTATATTACTGAAGTCTGCTTGTGGCCCGGGACTATCCCCTTCCCTCCTTATCTTTTCACTTCCCTACCCTCTACTCTTTTCGTTTAGTATCTTTTCCTTTTTTACTCGCTTCATTTATTTTCTTGCTTTTCCATCCCTTCTGCCACTGCTGGCAGCTAGTACGTGTTTGACTCCTTGTGTCTTTTTTTTGAACAGGTTCACTAAAAAAAGTTATGGATGGATTTTCAGGTAGACTGGGGACGAGAGAAGAGTTGACTAAATATGGGAGTTTGGGGTTTTGAGGTTAGGTTTAGCATTTTACTGCTTGCCAGAAATATATACAGTGTGGTAGAGGTATGTACTCTACTGATAGCTCTCCAGTTTGTTGCTGTTTTATTTCACCTTACCATGGAAGATGGTAGACATCTAGACCACATTTTCTGTTGCAGTCTCCCACTGTTGAAACAAGCTGGCAGCTGTTATTACGTTGGCTGCATCTGTAGTGGAAAGTGTAATGTAACTGTCTGGCATTTGTCTGTCTGTCGGTCCCATCGGCATACTCACCATGACTCACCAGGGGGCAGCATGTGATGCAGCCAGCATACATTTTGGCCCAACAGTAAGGAAGACTGATATACTAGTATAAAATGCATGATATAAACAGCAACATTTATACATGGCTGAAATCATTTTATACTCTAATATTTTTCTGGCATTGTCAAGATAACAGTATTTTTCTTCTGTCTGTGGAATGAAGAATGGACGAGGCCATTTGGTGGTTTTCACTAGCTAGGGTCAGTTACTTGAGTTCACTCGACTCCTTTTAACCTGTAGAACCTGCTCCAAAGACTCTCTTTCTGCACAGACGAAGTAATAGAACCATATGGGTTAATGGCTAATCCAGATGATGCTGGAAAGTGGTCGTCGAGATGGTGACTTTGTGTTTGTTTTGTTGAAGGCGAAGCTGTTGATGTCAAGGACCAGTGGTCATTCACAGAAAATGACCATCTTCGGCATCGTTATGCTGCTTCATCTGCTGTTCCTGCTCTATCTCCACTTTGCATATCACCATGTTGTTGAAGGTATCTTTCACACTAAGATGTGGTTACGCCATACTCGATTAATATTAACCGTCAGTTGTCATGACAACAGGCAGTCATGCCATGCGTCATCCATCAGCAGTGTTGAAAAGATGGTTCATTAACTGACGGTTAAAATTAACTGAGCGTGCTGCAACTGATCTTTAGTCAACAAGCAACAGTGATATGATATGATACGGTAGATTAACGTGCGCTCTAAAGCTGACGAGATGGCCAGCTTAATCTAGCGCACGGCCCAGAAACGAAAAATAAGAAAAAATAACATCAAAAACTGAGTAGCTTAGAAGAAACGGTCCAGGCAAAAGTCTGTGGAGGCAGTCCGGGATGGTCGTGGTGTTAACTCTTGTGCCAAGGAAGACCCATCAGATATTATATTGATGATGGCCACTAGAGATGGGTTGACAGTAGCTGCTAGCTTGATTTGTGTAGAATTTTATATGTTAGGTAGCATTTGTTTGGAGCTATGAAGCTGCGGACATCCACAGGGTGGGAGCGAGGGTGGGAGTGGTTAGACAAAAGCGGATAAGGGGGAATGAGAATGTAAAAAAACTTAAATATTTTTTTCTGATGTTCTTTGTGGATAGTTTCGTATATAAACAGCAGTTACAATTTTGTGAAAAAGGGTGTTGGTATATTTTTGAAGTTGTAAAGCTCATTAATTTTTATGGCAGTGATGATAACGAGGTGTCAGTGGTATAATGAACTCAGTTTTATCATAGTAATTTTTTATCATGGTGATATGTATTGGCAGATGTTTCCAAGGCTTTTAACAGCCTACACCAGATGCCGCATGCTGGCCTACCAGGCAAAAAGTCTGTCTCTGATGGTATGCCTCCTGTTCTTTATTACTACTGCTCTTGTTACCTCTTGATGTTTGTTTGTTTGTTTGTTTCTTTCTTGGTTCGTTTGTTTTTTGTTAGTTGATTCGTTGGTTAGCAGAATAACCCACAAAAGTTATCAGTGGATTTTTTTATAAAATTTGTGGAATAGGTAGACTATGGACCAGAGTTGTGTCTGCTACTTTGCCCCTGGTAGATGTGCAAAGTTTTGTGGTCATTGTATCTGCATATATGTCTGTTTGTTTGTCTGTCTGTTTGCATGTCTGGAAAACCACCACCACGTCCAAATCTTTTATACATGTTACTTTTGGCCGTGGCTCGGTCCTCCTTTGACGGAAATGTAATATGTTATGTACTTCCAGTTTTATGGACGACATAATGTTTTCACATAATAAGAGTGAATGGGCCAGAATCAAAGATGGCATGCATGTTTCACCAGTTCACCAGGTGGCAGCACCGGCGGCGAAGTGTGCCATCACCGAATGCATTTATTATATATTTGAAGTGATCGAGATCATATTCTGGATATTTTATTGTGTTTATAGATTGTTCGGTAGCTAGTTGATGTGAAATTGAAAATGAATTTGGAAAAACCGACTTTGGTGCAGTATGGGAAAACTGAGGCCAACTTCAGTGTTGTGTGGTGGAGATATGAACCCTACTTAGTGCTATCTGGCTTTCATCTTCAATTCACTAACTATGCAAATTTTAATGTTTTTGTGCATCTCAAAGACTGTTGAAACACTGGTATAAAAACATTATTTTTGAGCTAAATAAATTTAGACAGTTATTGCTCTTTTTCCATAGAACACTTTTGTCAGAATTAAAAAAAAATTGAAAGCACATGAAGCCAGTAAATTTTGAAGATCGTTATCAGCCCTGCGTATTTCTGTGCACAGATGTGGCTGCGGAGGCTGACCTGCGAGATTTTACAAAGCAAACAGCAGTTAAATCCGTCGAGAGTCAAGAGCACGGTGAACTGGGATCATTTATCCGCACTGGCATACGCCATACTGGAGGCGTTGTCCCGCAAGTGGTGAAAAAATCCGCTGCAATTGCCGATGTCCTGCGTCGGACGGAGAGGTCTGCAGTAGCACCAGTGAAGTCCTCGATGAAACGCGATGGCCACGATTCTCTAGTTGTGGCAACGAACACTTCCGAATCTCGTGGAAAACTTCACCGTGAAAAGTTGCTGGTTGCTCCTTTGGCTGTCAACAGGTCTTTGACACAAGCTGTTCATAGGTAAGATTATCCAATCTGTTTTACTTCCTTTTGATGTTTGTTACTGTTGGTTGGGACCCTGCATGGGGCCAGGGTCCCCCTTTTCCACCTTTTCTTCTCCCTTGTCCATTCACTTTCTTATCTTTTACTTTTTTACTTTTTCCTTTTTTCTAAATTGCTTTACTAATTTTCTTCTTTTGTCCATCTCTTCCCTTTTTTACCAGAATTGTCCCGCTCCGTTTCCAGGCCAGAGGTCATAGGAGGCGACCAAACCTGGGTTTAGTTTGTTACGTTCATTTTGTGTTATGTGTATTGCTTAGTTAAGATTTATTCTGGTGTTTTCTTGTATTTGATTTAGTATAGTCTTGTGGTGCGATAGTTGTCTTCCCCTGTTGCAGGCACTGGCGTAATAATTTAAATGAGCCTCTTGATCCCTTTTCTTTTGGGTGGCTGCTGAACAAAAAGGTGGCCAGGGTTACGATTAATATATCACTGGCCTTCCTTTACTGTGTAGGGATAGCTCTCCACACCTGACCTTTTGTCTCTGATGTAGCCATATTTGTGCTGAAAGGGGACTTGAACTCCAACTAACTACAGTTGGTTGGATGACAGAAGGAACATTTAGCCTGTAAAAAACCAGCTTCAGTTATCGGCAGTGGCTGCTCCGCCCAGCGTTGAGCAACTCTGCAAAATAAGGCCAGTTAAATGGCGACTGAGAGTGTTGCGTAGTGAGATATTGACCCCCCGTCTGTGGGTGGTCTAGTGACCACCAACATGTGTGACTGCAGTGTGGGTGATACAACATTAGAATCTCTCCACACACAGTTGTGTTGATCATGACAGCCACTGCGTTAGTCAACGTTTGGAACAGGCTGCACACCCCTACTGCAGCACTAACCCTGGCTTCATTCTTTCTTCATCCACCATCACTGATTATCCAATCTCTTTTACTCCCTTCCAGAGCGGATCCATTACAAGCTCGCTGTCATGGCATACAAAGTACTACATGGGCGTGCACCAAGCTACCTTATGCCACTTGTCCGCGTCGCTGATGTAAAGGAAGTAAAGTAAAAGTAAACAGTGTATTTCAGTTTAGCATCAACTTAGCTCTTCACCGCTACGGGAAACTTACATGCCGTATGGGATCACACAGTGTTACCTGCCACCCGACAGAGGTGAGAATCCCGCCTTTATCCCCAGCCGAAGCAGGTACTCGATTTAGTGACCCCGGAGGGATGCAAGGCTGAGTTGACCTATGTTACGTGAAAGCCACCGGCCGGGAATTGAACCTGCGACCTGTAAATCACAAGTCCAACGCCCTACCGCTGAGCCACCATGCAACACGATGTGTCTGGTCGTCGATCATTCCACTCCGCTGGCACAAATCACATCTTGGTATCGCCAGTTACGTCCACCACTGTCAACAGTCGAGCCTTCTCGGTCGCTGCCCCATTAATCTGGAATTCTCTACCCGACAACGTTAGCTCCGCTGAGTCACTGCCGACGTTCCAGAGAAAGCTGAAACGACATCTATTCTGTCAATCGTTTCCTGGCTTTTATTACTGACATTTACACCTGCAGTGGACCTTGCAGTGGCAGTGCCACTTAGGCCACTCTAAAAATACTTTGATTGACTTTGATTGATTGATGTAACTCTTGATGGAACGGGCATTGCATTCTTTACAATGGCCGTCGATGCTATTATCAGTGTCCCAAAAACTTGATGTCAGAAATTTTGTGCATTTTAACTTCAGATAGTAGTACTGAATGAAAGTAATTTGTGTATTTGTACGTTGTAGCGCATGAACGGTTTCTGCATACGTCCACTTGAAAGGATTAGTGCATCAGGTGTAAATGATTGTCGTTAATTACTGGATACTGCCTACCTGGACAGCATGGATAATTTTGAAATGTCGTTAAAGACACATGGCTCACAAAAACGGAATAACTATGTATCAGGAGCTGCGTCAGTGTGTGTCAGTGCTGTAAACATTGAGATGGAACTGTGTGTTTTTATGGTCATTAGTCACAAATGCTTGTTTAGTTTTAGTTAATTGACTGTTGGTGCCCCGTCTTGTACAGTATACTGTGACATATCTCTAGTTACGTTAGTTGTCCAATGGCAATACCTCTCATCCTTTTCCTCCAAAAGATATACTGGCCAAACGTGGTATAGTGACAGCTGAAAGTTTTCTGTGATCAAAAAGTCATCAGTTAAAAGACTATATTTAATTAACATAGTCTTTCAGTTGTTGATTTGATGGACGTAGGCTTTATTGCTCATAGATAGGTGAAGTGACGTCACAGTAATCTATGGTCACGATATGGTCTCCATGTTATAGGGCATGGTGTTGTAGTTTTAAAACTTTTCAGCTTCAGGAGAGCCCTCTGACCGGGGGTGTATCACCCCTATACCCCACTGTGGCTCAGCCCCAGACCCCCATGACTATTCCCAGAATGTGCACTACTTAATTTTCTTTTTCGGGCATTTAATATGCCCTGCCTAGCATCATAAAACAATGCGATCTTTTAGGCACTTAGTCACGTTAGACCAACGTAACGTTACAGACACTGCACACGATCCATAGGAGAATCCAAACCGTTACCGCGGTCATCTGAAAGACTGAAAACCAGTGTTAGTTTAGTGCTAATTGTAGTAGAGGATTGTTCGCTGTGTGGCTGTATATAGGACTATTGTTGATAATTATGATAATAATAACAAGACTGAATCAAAGACAGCAGACTTTGCCCCGGCCCCGGTGCCGCCACCAGGGAAACTCGACTAAATGTATCGTCTGTATTCTGGCTTATTTCCTCCATTATCGGATAACATGACGTCATCCACCAAACCGGAAGTACATGACGTAGTGCATTATCTTCAGGTTATGACTGTGCCATGGTCACAGGTAGCGTGTACAGAAAATTTCATGAAATCTGGTCCTGTGGTTTTTGAGATATGCAGATATTTGAGCAGACAAACAAACAGACATACGGACACGATTGCAATACTTTGCAATCGTGTAATAATGATATATGCATTTCTGTCCCACCTTATCAGAGTCTGCAGTATTGATAAGTTTGTTGGCTTTGCTGAGTAATTTGCCTAAGCGGACGTAATGTAGCCCATGATCACTTATCTCGGTTGAGTTTTTGTCCTGTTGGCTGTTGCCATACTGTCATATTTTGGTTGGTGTCATTTGCTTGTTAAGAATAGGTTATTGTAAGTCATGGTGTATCAACAAAATTTCATAGTTTTATGTAGTATCACATTGGCCGCATCCAGCGGTAGGCGTAATGTAACGGTCTGGCGTCTGTCAGTCCGTCCATCTGTCTGTGCCATTTTTTTCTAACCTTGATTGAGCGCGTGGTGTAGGCCTATACTCAACGGTGACTCATCAGGGGAAAGCACGAGACGCGGCCAGCGTACATTTCCGTCCGTCCAAGTATTACGAGGACGGACACACGTGTTTTTGCCTGTCACTCATAGTTGCCGAGTTTCACAGTTTCACATCGTAGATACATGACTCCATTAATGTGATTAACATTTCATTGTGTAGTTATGTTATTGGTGTTATTTGGTTTTCTTTATCTTAGGATATGCGAATGACTTGCTGTGTTTGTTGTAAATAGTTTAATAATTAACTAATTTACTGTGTTTGTTTATTTATTTCAATTATGTTAAACAAGACCAAACCCTCTAGACCAAAACCAAAAATTCGGCCTCAAGACCTCTGGATCAAGGCTGAGGCAACAATGTCAGCAAATCACTGCACAATACTATCCCGTCACAAGGAGCGCCTCCCATTGGCGAGGTGTTGAACTTTCGGCTCTTCCAACGCCGGTACTTATTTAGTTTAAATTCAGGTTTGCTTTTTAGGCACTGTCGGCCATCTCAGCAGTTGTGAACAACTTTCTAGTGACAACACAACACCAACAAGATGCAGTTGAAGACCGGAGTCTTCGCCCCCAATGCCATCACATCATGCGAACTGCATGAAATATATGCGTCGACTGATTCTGCACTGTACCATTATGTGAAAACATGACGTCATCCAGAAAACGGGAAGTACATATGTGTTGCCGTCAAGGTCACAGGAGGATAGGATCCGCGGCCACGGGTAACATGTACAAAAAATTTGGACAGTGGCTTTCGAGATACGCGAGCGTACATACAGACACAATGCAATGATCGCAATTCGCAATACTTCACAGTTAAGTAATGTCGGTCCTCCTTATTGTTGGGCCGAAATGTACGCTGGCCGCGTCGCATGCTGCTGGTGACTCACAGTGAGTATGCCGACGGGTCAGACAGACGGACGCTAGACGACCGTCATATTACGCTTTGAGCTACTGATCGAAGCAAAGATACTATATTAACTATACATTACAGCCTTAGATCAAAGCCTTCAAAAGATGTCTGACTATGTCCTTTACTTATTTACGTGACAACATCCGGGCAGTGAGCGCATCCGGGTAGCGAGAGGTTGTTGTAGATTTGTGATTTTTTAATAATAAAATTATTGAATTTTAAGATGTCGCGCAGCCGTGAAGGTCAGCTGTTTATTGGAAGATTGAATAGAAATACAAGGGTCAGAGATTTGGAAGAAGTATTTGAGACATATGGCCGTTTAACAAGATGTGACATAAAATATGGCGGTTTGTATACGTGTACAGTTTTTTTGTTATTACATTCACCTGCCCCGTGTGGGTCCCGGGGGCTGTAAGTGTCTAAGTAAGTAAGTAAGTAAGTGACAGGTTTATGAAGCACTAAAACCAGTACAATAGGCCGTCTCCGTTTCCAGGCCGGAGGTCTTAGCTGGCCACCAAACCTGGCTGTAGTTTTTTTTTTTTTGGGGGGGGGGGTCATTTTCTGTTGTAGTATATATAGTTACGGGTGCATGTTTGCTTTGTTGTGCTTGTTTTATTTTTTCAGTACTAAGCCAAGAGATTGACTGGGAAGAACGTTACCGAAATGACCTATTTTGCGT
>Ga0209780_1002600_pt1 | contig 12929 bp, 8 predicted proteins | sample WorMetexBAHAMAS2_FD_187384 | JGI IMG/M metagenome (GOLD analysis project Ga0209780, IMG submission 187384) | Marine gutless worms symbiont microbial communities from Max Planck institute for Marine Microbiology, Germany - Inanidrilus exumae... | ecosystem: Host-associated > Annelida > Digestive... | reverse complement strand
GAACTGGGCGAAGTGGAGTAACATATAGTTTGTGTACAATGGTCACAATGGTGTTCTATGACATTTTAGAAAATATGCAAATATGCAAATATGCAAATATGCAACTAACTTGACGAACGTTTTTTGCTCAGAGTTCCAAAGTGGGGACAGTGACTAAGGGATTCAATGCCAGGCTGGCTAAACGACCATCCGACCATTTTTAGTTCTTGATTTTCCGGCACCCTGGGCGCCAGAGTGCCTGAAAGTCAAAAACTAAAAATGGTCGGTTAGCCAGCCTGGCATCGAATCCCTGAATTATTATAGCTATTTTGGGAACACTGAGCTAAAATGGGTTAATCACTAATAGTTGTCTGTGTGCTTTGCTGAGTAGACCGCGGCAAGGTTTCTGGCGACGAGGCTTCAAGAGGAGCCAGTTCGCGTTTCAAGACACAACTCTTACCATGTACCATTCTGCTGCGGATGCGGCTGGCAATCGCGCGGCGTGGAGCGTCGACGTTCAAGGTCTGTTGTTCTGTTGACCATTTCACGGCAAAAGACATTTTACTATAGTAGTATTTTTGGATTTTCTTTAGTATTTTTATGTGGCAGCTATAAGCGCGGTTTCTGCTTGTTGTGGTGCTGTTCATTTACTTTTTACATTACTTGTTCTTGTACTTTTGCAAATAAATGATTGATTGATACCAGCAGGACGGAGAAAGACTGAGAGAGACGTTCAAATACTCAAATTAACGGTGAAAGATGGAAATTAACAGACGTCAATAACCTGAAACATAATTGCACTTATGCACGGCCGAAAAAGGGGTCCATGAAATGGAAATACCCAAGGAAAATGTACTTTGTCTGTAACAGAATACAGATTTTGGAATAACGTAAATAAAATGTATAATAATTATTGTAATATGCTGAATTTACAAGTAAAAATTAAGTAAAAATTAGAATAATACAACCAATATAATGTAGGTAATATATGGGAATTTAAGATTTTCGGATACTAGAATTAACGTATTTTGCCATCTGTCCGTGTCGTTGGGTAATTAAACGCACCAGTAATTGTCAACCTGCTGCACTGGAGATCGAGGCGTGCAGGTCAGCGGTGGTGCCAGCAAACACCGTTAAAAATTAGAAACTTGGGGCAATCTGTGGACGTCATTGGCTCTCCGGGGGGTCTTGTGGAAATTTTATCTTTAAAAGTGTAAAATGACATCAGTTTAAGATAATTCGGCGTAAAACTTTGGGCTTTTTGACAATCTCAGAGGGGCAGTTGGAGGGTCTCAATTTTGCTTGATCCATAGCGGTAGGGTTTGAGTCAGTTTTACATGCGATTAGTGCGAATGTTGTTCAAAACGACGACATAAATCATTGATATGTCGTCGGCATTTTCACCGGAAGCGGAAGCACAGCATTTTCTGCGTAGTAACAGCAAAATTGTCAAAAGCTGGGCACATTAGATGACTTAAACTGGCCAGAGTTCAGCATACTTACCTAGTTAATAGTCAGTAAACAGTCTGAAACTTGCAGCAATTTGGACTTGACTTAATTGACTAGTAAATTTTAAGTATGTCTGGTCAACAGTCACTTAATGTTTCACTTTGCTTACTTATTGTTATTGTGGCGCTTTCTGAACTTTGACTGCGTTAGCTGTCTGACAATTTCTATGAAACTTCCGTTTATGATACGTTTTAGTAAGTTAACCTGACAAAATACTTACTGGTTAGACAGTGAGAGAACGTCACAACAGAAGCAGCAGCAAGCGGCAGCAGTGGTAATGTTATTTTTGTCTCTGGTGCAGGATGTGACGTCACGTCTGACGTGTCAGTCACGTCATCACGTTACGTCATCAAGCTAGTAACGTCTGCTGATGGCAACGTTAGTGATGCACGTGTCCGTGAAATTTGGCTGCGAACCGACAAGGTACTCGCATGCTTTTTCACAGTCATTAGCTGTGAATAAAAGTAACAAAGTAAAAACTTATAATGTCACAACAGCATTTTGTATTCATGCGATTTGCAGGCTAAAGCTGAAACACAGGTTTTGACAACAACCAGTGAAATACTATAAGTCAGCACTCACAACAGCGCCATGGCCCACACCGGCAGTGTTTTTTGCCGCTGACTAAAACTTCACGCACGGAAAAACCGGCGGTCGGCAGCAGCATCAACCACGGGGAAAACCAAGCGTGGCTGACGTATACGCAGAAAACGTCGACGTTGAATTCCGTCTGAAGATTGACACAGACTTGTTTTTCGTCCCTGGTCACCTTGACGTTTGACCTTTGACCTTTTGACCCCAAAATAAATAGGTTGCCAGGACGTATGGTGGAACATTTCTGTATCAAGTTTGGTAATGCTGTCTGCATTAGTTTTTGAGATATCATGTGGAAATACAGAGACAGACAGACAGACCGACAGACAAACGTTACAGAAAATACCCCCGCAACTACCCCCGGCTTGGGTAATTGCTGTCACTGTCTAGTGGGTGAAAAGTGAAAGTGCTACTGACACCAGCTGAGCTCGAGTGGAAAATGGTCGGTACAGCTGTGCTTGGGGATGTGTGTACAGGAGGAAGAGTACGTCGAGTGGATGGCTGCGCTGAAGCAGGCGTGCCGAGGTCGGACAATGGCGGATACATCCGGGTACCAGGCCGAGCTGCACGCGCTCCGGTCACTTCTGCGACTACATCACAACTGTCCGTCATCGCCGCCGGCGTCAGCGTCATCGGCTGCGGATGCTGGTGACGCTGATAAGTCTGTCGGTGTCCGGGTACAGGACCTGGTCGCTGCCAGGCACTGCAACCGGCTACGTCACAAGCAGGTGCGTTGTGTCATCCGTCGTGTGAATTCTCAGGTGGGTGGGGGCATTTGTCAGACACCGAGGGGGATTTGGCAGAATTTCGACAGAAAAAAATGAACAGTACAAAAGTGTTAGGTGAGGATGTACAGACACAACTATGTATTACCACACACTGAATCCACCCTATTCACAAATAGTTTCGTAAATAGATGTCTCTTTTCTTACATATACGGCAGGTTTTTCCACCGCAAATTAATCTCCCATTAACGTTGATGTGAGATTAATTTGTGGTGGAAAACCGGCCCTTAGTCTTTTATGTTGTTTTATACTGTGTATGTTTTTTTCATATTTTAATTCTTGCCTTTTGTATATGTTTAAATGTGTTTATGTGCTTATAGGTTATGCGTGCAACTAACATGCTTTTAATAGTAGGCAACTTACTTATACTTGCTTACTTACTGAACGTGTATGAAACCCTTCTACAGCGCTCCCCATACTCGTAGCTGCAGTGCATGGCTAGCTACATACATGTACTTCTCCAAGAACCGTATTCCCCCCCATTCTCGTTCCTTGAGCGATCAGCTTCCACTCTTCGTGCCTTGCATTTAAGCCATCTAGACTGCTCATTCATACACAAAGGGACTGGCGTAGTACGCCCAACGGCGGTTGGTGCCCGTACGTTATATGTCAACCCCAAAGCCGTGCCAGGTAACACATAGGCACGTGATACGTCTAAGAGCCTAAGAGGGAATATGATTGGTTGGTCAGTGACGCTGAGGTTTATTCATATGTATATTTTTGTAATAATAAATATAATATTTATATTTATTATTACGCCGTATGGCAGCACAGCATACAAATACAATCAGAAATCATTAAAATGTGTACATAGAGTGGATGGCTGCGCTCAAGCTGAAATAGCAGTTAATTCACTCGTAATAGTGGAGAGGTGACATTATGCTGGCGTTGTGTGTTACAAGTTGTTTCGGCGAATATTGGCGGCACACAACAGCGTCTGCAGCCTAAGTCCGACCGAGGCGAAGATGAGCTACATCAAAGCGTGGCAGTCGCTACCCCATCACGGCATCACTTACTTCATCGTCCGGTTCAAAGGACTCAAGAAGGAGGTCTGCATTTCAAACTCATCTCATTCATTCTGTTTTTGTATGGCTCGTAACGATTACGATGGAAATTTTAATCAATTTATCGAACGTCTTTGGTTGTTATTAATTGACTAGAATTAATTAAAGCCGGCAAGATTGGAGTAGGCCTACTCATTGAGCGTTGTTCACAACGATGCACAATAAATCATCAGGTAGCTTCTATTATATAACTTTAAATAATGGCAACTATAAGTCTCCGTTTAAGTAAGCAAAGACTACTCGTTTAGTGGCAGTGATGTAGTCGGACTCAAGTTCATACTTTTTCGACTCGGACTGAGACTGGATCGATGACTCAACTGCGTCACTAGACTGAGGATTAGCCGAGTCACTCGGCGTAGTAGCAGTGCTTCTGTTGAGGCTCAAGCCACGTCGTGTGAAATGTTTCAAGAACGTCGGTTGACATTTCTGCTATCAGAAAAAAAACAAAAAACAAAGCATAATGCGTAATATATAATGTTCTTTAGCTCTTGTTACACTGGCCGCGTCTAGCAGTGTGCGTAATGTAGCGGTCTGGCGTCCGTCCGTCTGTCTGTCTGTCTGTCTGTCCCGTCTTTTTTTCTAACCTTGATAGGGCGCGCGGCGCATACTCAACGTGATTCGCCAGGGGGCAGCACGCGACGTGGCCGGCATACATGTCCGTCCGAGTATTAGGAAGACGGACATACCTGTTATAGTTAAAGAGTGTGTGTGTGCATGTCTACTTGTAATGTGTGCGAGATGTTTGTCTGTCTGTTTGTCTGTCTGTCTTCTTCTACCCGGTGGGCCATCGTTGTATAATTGAGGCCGCAGATAAGATGAACTAAGTGACTGAGGGGGCGGGGCGGTCGGTGTGAGCAGGAGTTGCTGGGCGTGGCGTGTGACCGACTGCTGCGGTTCAACCTGCAGACGGGCGACGCGGTGCGCACGTGGCGTCTGTCGATGATGAAGTCGTGGTCAGTCAACTGGCAGTTCAAACAGTTCCACGTTTCATTCGACGACGACGAACTCGTGTTCGAGTGTCTGACGGCCGACTGCAAGGTCGTCCACGAGTTCATCGGCGGATACATCTTCATGTCGATGAGGTCTGGCGACCGAAGCCAGACGCTCAACCAAGACCTCTTTCACAAACTTACTGGTGGATGGGAATAGCCACTGATAATAACATTAATAATAACTAGAAAAAACCTTCATATAAGGTTGCACCGGTCACTTTAGCAGCATTTTCCTCCTATGGCCGCGAACTTTGACCTGTGACCTTGACCTCCAAACTTGACACAAAGTGTGTCAAGGTGACCAGCATGTCAAATATGAAATATCTAGGTCAGAGGTTACGTAGTTCAAACGTTACCATCCGTACGCACGCACACATACATACATACACGACCGTCTGCTCTACCTGGACTACTGAATATAACAATAGTTGTCATAAAAAAAAACTCATAATCAGGGCTGATAACTTTCAAAAATATTTCCGTCAATTGGTTGGACGTCTTTAATCGATTAAAAATCGATCAAAACCAGTAATGCAGACATTGCTGCTATACTCGAACATTCAGAAGTGTACGTTCGTGCTGCTGACTGCTCCATCAAGTGTCAGAAGAAGTATGTAATACGACTATTAAGACATATAAATATTGAATGAGATAAATTGTAATCAGTTACTATTTGTTTAGTGATTAGTCAACTATTAGTTAAAAACTGCAGCCCTAATAATTAGTCACCAGGGAAACAGCATTCCTGTTCCAACGTCTGTCCATAGAGCTCTCTTCAAAGAAGGAATGCATTGAGAACATGATCACCACCGAATAATAGATCAACAAAGATCCGCTGCAACTGTTGCACGTTCTTGGCTTCAGTTTTCACGCCTGTCGCTGCGTGTTCGTTAATAGTGACCGTCATTTGCCGCGAACCGGCTTCCGTGTGCGTCCGTCGCGCTTGATAGGTTTCTGTAGAATTGTCTTGCTGTTAGATGTTGCCATGGCAGCGAGTTTTGTCTCTCGCTGAAACTGACAGCATTGAAATGGTGCTCATTGGTGACAATATCGAGCCGATGTGTGTACGGTTATCAGAGTGCGCTTAAAGCTGCTCAGGGAGCTCAGCTAGTGTAGGCCTAGTCTGTCACATGAATTACTGGACAAGGTGCAGATTTGAGAAGTAGCCGTGTCGTTGTTTGCAAAATAGCCGTGCGAGTGTGCCACCTAGGGACGAAGAAACGAGTTTATCTGACGCGGCTGGACCATTTAACTACTACAGTCAGCGAGCTGGACAGGAAGCTCAGATAAACTGATGAATATCGTGATACTAACAGTACACTGTTCAGAACAAATCAGGACATCTTATATTTTTCTACGTGCAGTAATTGTGTTATGATCTAAATGGTTTCTGTTAGGCTGCTGCACGAAGAAGAATTACCTTACGCAATGTGTTTGCGACCTTTGTGGTTTTCAGTGAAACAGGACAAATGTTCTCAGGTCGCTGGGATAAAAATAATCATTATGGAAACTGCTGCAAATGTTTTCTAATGTGCACTATCAGATTTTTTAGCATATCTAGTGAGATGATTTACGAGTTTCAACCGATTGTTTTAAGTTGTGACGTTTAAAAGTTTAGTTGATTGAATCTGTTGCAAAGAATACTGTTTTATCGTGACGTTACTGCAGAATCTTACTGCCGACAATTGTTAATATACGGAATAAATTCATTCAAGATATATAGAAAAACTAAGTTGTTGCCGTCCCTGAACACGAGTTTATTTCAACGTCACAGTATTTTAGTATGTCGTTCTGTTGACGTCGTGTTATGATCTTGTTTGTTTTTTTGTCTTGTCTTTCACTGTTGTGATGTGGACGCAATTGTGATGGCGTTACTTCAGCTTTTTTCCTATGTGTATATTGACGTCAATTCTTTGATGGGGCGAGGAAGGGCGTACTACCTGTACAAAACGGCACCAATTAAGTCTAAAAAGTTTCTTTTGGGGACCCGGCCCTACCTAATTTTATAAAGGAAGATCGGTAACAACAACTGGAGCGTGTCTGCCATCGTCGATTTGCTGAATAATTGAATATGCGATTACTACTGTTCGTCAATGTCATTCTTGTCACAACTAAACATTGCTTGCTTGAAGCACACACCGGAGTACTGTATGTGTCCCCCATTATCACACATCGTGCACTGATCAATGGGCACACGTTAACGGGTGATGATATAGGCAGTAGAAGCCTCAACAGCAAACACACCCCTGTGAAACACTGACAACATATTTGTAATAAATTAGCCGGTACGAGACTGACGCAACTTACGTTTTTGCCATGTTCAAAGTCACGTGACACGAAAACTTGGACAAATATCAAAAATCCGGCCGGATCAAATTTAGATATTGTGCCCTAGTTTAAATATCCGTGGTCAGTTGCCAGCTCCCATTGTACATGGCGAAGGAGATAGCTTTTGAAAATGGCCAGATTTCCAACTTTGAAGGGCACGTGACCTTGACCTTGTATCGCGTCATACTGCATACCGTCATGCATCACTCATCGACCTATGCCTACATGTCAAATTTCATTGAAATCGAAGAAACGTTTTGTGGACGGACGAACACGTACATACGGACGGGCAGACATTTGAGACCGGCTTTATTAGGTCGACTCTGTCGAAGAGTCGACCTAATAATTATTTAACTTTCTGTTTCTCAGATTCGTTTGTGGCCGGCCTATTTATCCAAAATGACCGCGGATTACCAAAGGTCCACCTTCAAGGATTGTTATAGTGGGATTATTATTGGACATCTGCACTTCCGTCAACAACGTCAATGCAACAAAGGACTATTCATTCCAGTTTTCGTGTAAAATATTTGTGCATAGTTTGTGAGAATTAAATTTATCTATTGATAAATTTAGTGCGTTTCTCTGGTAACTTACAGCATACCGTACTCAAAAGCTGGCTACAGTGGTAGCATGTAAAGACCGATTAGCGACCAAATTTTAAAGAATTTAGCCGGCATATATCACGTCTAGGCCAAGCAGGCTGCCTAGAAAACGTGAATGATTAGTTTCCTATACAATACATGTATCGGGTTCTACTAGACAGGTGTACAGACAGTTATTCAGTTTAATACATAATCTTTCACACTTTCAGTATCAGTGTTTGTGTCAAAAAGTGTATAAAGACCCATCTACAGACAATTATACATGTATATTCAACAGCCGACATAATCCTATTCATTAACAGGGTTGGTTGGTTAGGGTTTAATGGCGCTTTCAACACAATTCCGGTCATATTGCACCTTTAAGGTACAACTATATTGTAAATATTAAAATTTAATAGGGATTAATTCTTGGAGATCATTAAGAAAAAGTAGTAGATGTAGACTGAATGAGTAAATTGTAATTAGGTAAATTATTTGATTGAAAAGTGTAATTTGCGTCAGATCTCTAATTTACAAATTATAACTGACCATATACGTTGACTTTTTAAAATAAACTTCAGTATATTTTGGCTAGGTGTGTGACTGAACATGTTTTTAATGTCAGTAAAGGAATAGTATTGATGTCATGTTTGATCATAAGAAGTACATTCTGTTAGTATGTGTTTGACGGAGAGAAGTTTATTACAGTCAGTACATTTTGAAGGAACTGTGTCGATTCATTAATAAAACAATTAAGCAACATATCCACAACAAAAGCAGTACTGCAATAGCAATACGTTGTCTGAATAACAAATATAATATTACACAACATACAACATGTGCTGCTCTGTCATTGCAGTCGGAACAATGATGAACAAATGCCGTCAATGCACACGTCACAATTACCCAGCAGAAAATCACACACATTCACACAAGAAAGCACTCCGCCAAACACACGTTAATCTGCAGTGATGAACGTCTGCACAATATAAAAATTAGGCTCATCACTAAGGCATTAATTATGCTGCAGATACGTAGCGAATGACAGCAACTTTGCACAGTTGTGTGGCTATTAAAAACAGGCAAATCATAACAATTGTCGGAACTCGCGAGCTGGCATCAAATCGCTATAAAATCTACAGGGTGGGCCAAAAAAGTGATACCTCTCGAACATTACATTACATTGTACGAGAGGTATCACTTTTTTGGCCCACCCTGTAGTTGTTTCTCATGTAGAGGTCTACTGTCCCGAAGATTTCATGATTGATTGATAGCGTTAAGGTTTTACATCCCACTCGAGACAGAATAGATCATTTCGAAGACGTTCTTCCCAGTCAATCTCTTGGCTTGGTAGTGAAGAAACTAAACAAAAGCAAGCAACGCGAGAATAAAATTATCCAAGCTCACACAAAAACTACTAAACCGAAACAAACACACAAAAACGATATCTAAAGCTATACCAACATGCAAATTTTAAAAACTGTTCACACGTGTGTGCACAACTGCCATACCCAACACAGCACAGAACAGTTCTTATTTTCCCTCCTAACCTCCAGACAAACATCACATCTCTAATGCTGTCTATTGGACGGGAGAAAATTTTCATAAACATTCATTGAGAACTTCCTAGATAAGCAATCTTGTTGACAGAACATTACGGCAGACCAACAACCACGCCATACAATAGGTACAACAAATCTAAACATGATAATAATAATAACAATGGCAACGATAACAATAAATTATTAAGTTTACGACACGCGATATTCTGTTTGGTCGCAACCATCATCATAGTGAGCACAGACAGACCATACTATACAATACTGCCAGACAAACGGCTGCTATGGCAGTGAGTAAGTGTTGCTGCAAACTAATCTGATGATGTGACTGAACCAATGTGTACAATACTGCTGAGCCACACACACACAGTGCCACACAAACGACTTGAACAAGGAAATGTGCGAATCATTAGATTAGTAACGGTGATAAAAACAGGACCTAAAATGAGCTAAGAATAACTACAAAGATGGCCCAGACCGCTTCCGTAGACAGCTATGCAGAAATGACATAAGCAACTCACTGGTCCGATTTAGCTATAGGCACAGCTATAATGAGATAAGTGATTAAAAGTGCTGGCTTTGTATCGTTTTGACACATTTTATGTCATCAATTGCTGTGGATCGTAGATGACGCTTGACTTGTGATTAGTGTATATGATGAACATTAAAACTCCATTTACATTGACTCTACACACATGAACTTATTACATCAATCAAAGTAATCTTTGAGACTTAAAAGTTAAAAGCCCAGCAGTTAGATTCTGTGTGGGTGCATAAAACTTTTAAAAAATGGCATACGAGCTTAAAATGCAAAGTTTTCAATGTCAATAAGCTTTATTCAAGTGCAATCTTAAAGAAATACTGACAAATCATTCCTTCTTAAGATCTTATCCTAAAACGTTTACCATTATAAAAATACGCAAAATTTTGCTCGGGTATTTCATTTGGAGCAACACTGTATGTACAATTTGTCCCAAAAAGATCACTGAACTTTTTAGATACTGCAAAAACCTTTAATTTGGCTGTCCTAAAAGTTGGAAACTTCACATCCAAAATTATTTTGGCGCCTTTTATTTCGGCAAATTCAAACCGCACAATTCCAACACAACATGTTGTACCAATTAGTTGGCATAGTATCGATATTCGTGTCCTTTAATTTTGTAGTTTTGTTTAGATAACGAAATAAAGGACACGTGAACAATAAGGGTTTTACAGTATAACCTGAGCAATCACTATCCGATTTTAATAATTTTGGCAAAAATATTATATAGAAATCAGGAAATCAAAAGCAGGTTTATTTTTCCATCCCACACAGCTGATGCACTGCCTTGCAAAACACCGAAGTAGAATAATGATTAATACTAGAAACGACTGTAATATTTACCTAAGAATTAGTGACGTTTCGGCAACAACTGTTACCTTTAAGTTCTTTTTTAACGGTTGTTTCTAGTATTAATCGTTAACTGTTACGCTTCATTTCAACCGTTGAGTTTATTCAAGAGTAACAGCTTTTCACTCAAATGCTGTCATCACTACTTTGCCAGTTGCTACTTGATGGTGTTAACACACGGTAATGAAAACTACAATAAATGCAAAATGTCAAATCTAATGCAGTTACCTCGTAACACACACAGAGACATGAATCGAAACTGGGTTTACTGAACAGCCTTTGAGTAGCCACACTCATTCAGTGGCTGACGTTTCACTAGACACTTGCAAGGAAATTCTAGCAACCATCTTTCAGTCCATCAATAAGCCTATCAACACAACTTATCCTGCAATAAACTATGCAACATAGCACTGTACAAAAGCATTCATTCTTTGCACCACAGTCCATTTCACATAGCAGTTACGACGTTCACGTGACATAAAGTACCTGATCATGCTATTAACAACATATGATGCTCATCTGATGAATCACGTGCATGGTGAGTTGTGGTTGATCGTTGTACTCAATGGTAAGCCACGATCGGGTTTCAGCAGCAGATTTTTACTTACTTAGCTACAGACACACGGTCAGTCACTGACCAGGTCTTTATCACAGACATAACCTGCTGCCGAAACACATGTTGTGACCACGTCATCTTGATTGTTTTGTTACTATAACATCACCAATGCTATCAACATCGTCATCAGCATCACTGGCAAATATAAACGGAAACAATCTCATACGTGTTGTGAAATTCACTGCACAGTTCAAATGACATAACACAATAACGACAGAGTTACATTTTGCAAACAATGACAGCATAGTCAACAGTGACACCGAAACACAGCACGTAACACAAACGGTGTATCAAACCATCACACAAACGCGCACATTTCTCCTTGCTTAAAAATGCCCTATTAACGTTACTTTACTTGCAAGTTCTGACTGACACCTCAGGCCAATCTACCGAATGCTCAGTAACATCCACATACTGACTGGCTGAAATTCAGACACGGCAATGCCAATTTCACGTTCAATGGATTGTGGCAAAGGAGTGACTTTTTGCGTTCAGTGCATCACTCGCATCACACGTGTTAGAACCAAGTCACTGATCTGGGTCCATAAAACGGCTTCTTGCTTGTTGCAGCTTGCCTTGTTTGGTGCTACATGTGCAATGACTATTTCAAACTAATCACTGATATGAACTAGCACAGACACAGTAGTGAATTGGCACATGAAACCATCCTATGATAAAACATTTGCTTGTTGTTGAACATAACTCTTCTCTCTCCTTTCTGCTGTTTCACGATTTGTTTGACATCGTGTTTCCAGGCCAGCATATTACACAAACCACAACATTAACTTCAGTAGGATATTGGTGACAAGTGGGTCAGTTATTTTACTAAAATGCAGATTTCTCTGCCAATCAGGTAAAAAGTTGGACCCGTCATAACAGCACAAGAGACATACACATAGACACAACTAATTATTGGCTAGGAAAGAACGTGCCAGTCCACTATCACAACTCAGTTCTGTCACTTCTGTGGCAGATGATTCACGACAGTTAATGTCACGTGCTAACTTGATGTCCCAAAGTTAAAACATCAACAGAAGGGTCAAACCACAGTGCTGACATTTTAACTGAGGAACACCACATTAGCATGTATTATCATGTGTTATCTCTTTTGTCATATGATCAACTAGTGAAATTTGAAATGTAGCAGCTTATTCAAATTTCCCTGAAATTCATGATTTATCAGATCTGTGGCAACACCTAGCAAACCTTCCATTACATCAAACTGTTTTTAATATTATTTTTGCATCACAACGCAAAATGGTGAAGAAGTACGTAATTTCAGACATTCACTGAAATCTTTAAAATAATTCATTTAATGGTTAGACCTATAAATCTTTCTTTAGATTGTCAGACTGTACTTAAGCCAACTTCTAATCCAAGCATTCATCATGGCAATGATGCTGAAAAAACGTTCGTCATTTCAACGACCTTGTAACGAGGTGCATTTAAACTACGTTAAATGTATTATTGTGTACACACACATCACATTAGCATTGTATAGGCTAGATTAGTGCTGGCTAGCCTAGTATAGG
>Ga0209780_1002599_pt1 | contig 12930 bp, 9 predicted proteins | sample WorMetexBAHAMAS2_FD_187384 | JGI IMG/M metagenome (GOLD analysis project Ga0209780, IMG submission 187384) | Marine gutless worms symbiont microbial communities from Max Planck institute for Marine Microbiology, Germany - Inanidrilus exumae... | ecosystem: Host-associated > Annelida > Digestive... | reverse complement strand
GTATTATGCATGTGTATGTTTAAGCTTAATGCATATGTATGACTGATATTATTCATATATAGTAGTTAATTGACTTTTTACCCGGTTTAGGAACCGGGTACCCGGTTGTTGGAACCGGGTTACCCGGATTCGGTTGTTAGGGTTAGGGTTAGGGTTAGACACAAAATATTTGATTAAGTATAACCAAAAGGCTTTGTTGGTTTTACAAAATAAATTTTGTGACTGTAACAAAATTATATTCACAAAATTATTTTGTGACAGTAACAAGCATTTTTTGTAAGCAAATAGTCACAAAATTATTTTGTAATGGTTGCAAAAGTTTTTGTGACTGTCACAAGTCAATTTTTGCAGTGTAGGCGTAGGCAACCTACAGGGCCGGATTAAAGATAAGATATTGTGATGCCTTAAGCACTTGACAGTGTAGCTAGGTGCCCCTCGAGAATTGCCGTTACGCCAACACCATAGTCACTACTCTGTACTCCGTACATGATACATCTACCAATAATCATAAGTGACTAAAATGATGAAATCTTACAAGTGTCTAGTGTATAGTCTAGGAAGATCAGAAATTTTTATCGTCGTTTTTCGTGGATAGTCTCCCGGCAGCCGGGATCGTAAGCAGCTCGCGCTGTAGACCCTAACGCAACGAATGAAAGAATGAATGAAAAAGTGAAAACTAAGACGCATCAGCTTCAAGCCAATGTTTTTGCTTTCATTATCTACAAATAAAGACTCGTATAATAGGCCACTACACAAATTATACAATGCGTTAACGACACAATATTCATAAAACGGTTCCCCAGGTACCCGGTTTTGGAACCGATTCTGGAACTTTAGAACCGGTTCCTTGGAACCGGTTCCTACGTCAAATCACTAATATATAGGGCGGTTCTGTGGGGAGGTCCAGAGGGTCCACGGCTTCCATCACTCAGATGCCCGGTCCTCATGCACTAGCCTCCAAAGGGTATATACCATACGTAAAATTTTGTTAACTATAAATGTTCTCCGGTAACGAAAAACAGCAGGAAGTTTAATTGGAAATATAAACAAATATTTTATGTGTATAAAGGTCCGGTGCCCCATTTGAATGTGCGGCCCCTGGTCTTCCCCAAAATGGAGACGGTACAATTGCCCCAAATTAGGCCTATCAGCACATTTGCTTCAAATTGCAATGTGCAAGACAGCTAACAATATAGGTCTATAAATAGCATGAGCAATGTCGGTTCCGTGAAGTTAAATAGAAATTCTTATCTCTGCTAATGGAATATTAGATTAGCCTTGGATTACGATTATACAAAGTTATCTCGCGCTTAAAGGGTGGTGTGGTGTGCAGCCAGATTAATCTATCGCGTATGAATGAAACTGATAGCTAACGAAGAACAGATTAATAAGAAACTGATGAAGACTTAAATCCGACACAATACGAAAAATCCGCGAAAGCATGTCCGACATATAAGTAGGCCTAACGCATAGTAACGCTAAAATGTACAACGCAGCCATCGGTAAATGAGGAATTTTGGCACAAAGTCATAATATAAAATGTTTGGATGTGGCTGGCATCCGCATCCTTAGTCTCCTGCAGTCTTCCTGCGCTCGTGTTTGCTACGTCTACTGCACGTTTAACAGCTGGAGGAATTCTACGTTTGACTTGACAAGACAAGACAAGACAACGTGGAAGTCGCAGACGCAGGCACAACAGTGCCTCTATGTCCGGATCTCAATTATCCATTTCAAAAATACAATATAGGCCTATATAAGTAGCATGACTTGTCAGTGTATGTGCCGCTATGTCATTTTAAATAGCTGCTTTTGCCTTCCTTTTTGTTTAACTGTGTTATTCTTTCTTTTTTTCGCTCATTGATAAACTAGTGTGTTGTTATTGTTGTTGCGTGGATCACATTTAAACGGTTAGAGATGTTAGTACCACATCATTTTATATGCACACGCTACTGTCAGCGACATAGAATCATATCTATAGGCACCGGCCGAAATGTTGATGACTAGCGCTAGATAGTTTTTGATAATCTATTGTTTCCAGTCGTGCCCAATACGATATACGATCTTCGTCAAAAATTGTTCGTTAATGTTCTCTGGGCGTTAAGTAAGTAATTTAAAATTACCGCATCACGTCTCAGACTTGAATAGCTCTAAATAAGACAGTGTTCACGCCGTCTGCTGCAGGTTTAGGGGGGGCGTACGCCGGTTCCGCCCCCTCTAAATCCGCCCCTGCCACCGGACTGCAAAGCTCCTGTAGCTATGCTGGAACAACGACTGGACCGACGAATACATTTCTATACAAAAAGCAAGGACATTAGTACTGATTATAATTTTAGTTTTAATGGAGCTGCTTGAATATTATGTGCCAAATTACACACTATTATGTGATGCATGGCTTATGGGTGCTTCACTCGAAATAAGTGTTGGATAGATAGAGGGACTGACTGTATCATGTTGCATGCGATGGAACTGATCACTTGAAAGATCGATAACCACGCACGTTCGGAATGTTAAGATCACACTAATCATTTTTTTGTGAAATTTAGAACGTTGATCCGTACATTGAATAGTTCGAGCTGGTTGCATTTCTAAGATCTCTATGCCACAAAACCGAACATACGCCCAAAGAAAACGCGGTGCAGGTTGGCGCCACATGCTGTGGAAGTGGCCTCATCACCGTGTTGCGTGCGTATGACGCGCTGTCTGTCTAGCCTACAGATGATGGTTACCCACGCCGGCAGTAGCCGCACTCGCCGGAGTATATGGTTTTCACCTCTGTTTATCCGCACGATATCTCAAAATGTGATGCACCTAGGATCACCAAATTTAACACACATTATTATGTTCCACGATGTGTCCTTGAAACCCATTTATTTCGGAGTCAAAAAGTCATAGTAAAGGTCAGTTATAAAACAGTCCCGGCATGGGTCTTTGCATTCTTGTGAGTGCTGGCTTCTTTTGGTTTTTAATTTATTACCGCGCTAATGTTTTCGTCGACATGTAAAGTTAAACTCACACTGTAGTATCGACGTGGGAGAATACCGATTGTTTCTCGCCGTGTGGCTTTATCTTCGCTGGTCCTAAGGTGCTGTTTTTCAGTGTCCGAGTACAAATGATAGACAGCAGTGACGTCGCTATCAGTATTCCTGTCAACCAGACATCCTGGAATTAGTCGTAAATTGCACGCATGGTTGGCTGGCTGTTTGTTCGCCGGCACGCTGTGACGTCACGCTCTGCGTGGGCGGAAACTCTCGCGCGCCCGAGCGTATTCGTTGCCTCAGCAGCAGCAGCAGGCGAACAATGACGTCATCTACGCAGTGCGGAGGCGGCGCTGTGATGTCGCTAAACACAGGCGGCGACGCGCCGGATCTCTCGGCCGCCAGCAGTTCGGTCGGTTGCTGGGTCGCCGACGGAGGCGTGATGTGGTCGTCCAGACGACATTAGGCCTACGTCGCAGTCAACAGCGCTGCTGCTGCTGCTGCGCTGATAAATCACTGAAACTACCGGTACTTGTCTTGTGCCGTCGACTTCCGCATCTGCCTACAGCTACGACGCCTAGTATATAAACGCGAGATTCTTGACTCGTGATTAAACGCCAGCGATCGACGTTCGATGTTAATTGTAATAATGAAGATTGTTCACGGAGCAGCAACTTACAGAACGCGCTGATGATTTCAAGCACATAACGTGACGGCAGTCTGTTGTCGGTCCGGTCAAGAGCTTCATCGGTGGCTAGAGACCGCAATACCGAGGTTACACAGCGATAGCAACTGTTCGTATTAATATACTCAATGTCTGTTCGTTTCTACTGCTACGATGAACTAAGAGAGAACGCACGAGCACGACTGGAACTGAGTCTTTGAGAGCGGCTTAGAGGCAGCAATGAACGGTTCGAAGGACGACAGAGGTGACTGGAACTTGCGGTCCAAGTCGATGCACGACCACGACCCAGGCGTGGCACTCCTGCGGCATGTTGTGGAAGTGTGGCTGACGACGCCGATTGTCCTGCTCGGTATCTCCGGCAACGTGGTCGCGTTCTTTGTGCTCTGTCAACACCGACGTCACAAGCTGCAGACCACCACCGCCATCCTTCAGGTAAACTTACAGGCTTTCCTCGGCACATGCCACCACTGCACAAACACGTGCCGGCCACTGGATGCATAAACTACACCGCATTTCTGATTCGAGTTTACTTCGACACTGTGTCTCAAACAAGTAGCTTAGCTGTCGCTGACAAACCCGCGCGTCGCGCTCCATCACGATTAACGGTAAAGTTTAAAAACAGTCACGTGACTTTGTTGGTGATATGTCATCCTGTTGCATACAATTGACATTGCCTACTCGTGTACAAAATTTGACGACTTTAGGTTCAGCCGTTCCAATGATATGATTGGAGCCCCCAAAATTTTGTAATGAGTCACATGACTTGACCACGTCCCAATCAAGGACAGTTTGTCGTCCGTAGGCTGTGACTTGCACATTCGACCTTTACATCAAATTTGTAGTCTTTGCGATCGCCAATTACGAAGATGCATAAAGCAATGCAAAATGTAGAAATTGAGATGGTTTAACGTGCTTAGGGGTCACCCAAGGTCATCGGCAACATTACCAGTCGATAGAACACATACGACGTCCTATTCAAATTTAATAGAAACTATGAGGCTATCTCGTACCGTTTTCGAGATACTATCGCTTATTTTCTAAAAATTAAAGAGGTCACGTAACAGTGACCACGCCCGTTTCAGGGACAATTTGTCATCCGTAGGCAGGGACTTGCTATGTTCAACCCACATGTTAAGTTTGAAATGTCTACGATTACCTGCAACGAAGAAATGAAGGGCAACGCCAAATGTAATAATATTTTCTTTTTGAGCCACCATTGGGGGACTTAGGGGTAACGTACACGGTTTATCTGCGGCTCGCTGGAAAGCGCGTTGTCGACTTCCTATTAGCGATAATTGAATTTTTTTCGCTAGCTCTCACGGCTACGGCACTATTAAGCGAAATCTGTCGAAATCGGCGTTTTCCGACGGAGGTGGGTCACTTTGAGCGCAAATTTTAGGTAGATAGGGACGTCGCCCGCAATCAGTCTATGGACCGTTAGATAGAGAAACGACGTAGCTACAACTTTGCCGCTGGAAGTTTTCACACGACGAAACTTTGCAGCAGACTTTTTCGAGACAAGTTAAAATTTACTGGAAAAATAGCAAAATCGCGTTTTGTGTCACCCTTTGGTGGACTTAGGGGTAACGTACACGGTTCATCTATGGCTCGTTGGAAAGCGCGTGGTCGACTTCCTATTAGCGTTAATTGTACTTTTTTTCCTAGCTCTTACGGTTGAGGCGCTATTTTCAAATATTGATCGAAATTGCATTTTTTGAAAGAGGGGTGGGTCACTTTGAGCGTAAATTTCAGGGGGAAAAGGGTCGTCCACCAACGAATTTTGGCGTCAGAAAACTAGAGTCCCTGGGCTATCACGTGGTGTTGTTTGCGTGATCCTACGTTTAGCCGATTTGATACAATACCGGCGTGTGACACATAGACATACAAACACACAGACAGACAGACAGACAGACAGACACGCGATCATGGCTATTACCCGCGCAGACCTAGCTTCGTGCGGGTAAAAACACCCCGGACATTTTTAGCTGTAACTTGAGCAAACATTTTCCAAATTAAATAATTTTTGGCATGTACATTAGCTAGATATTAGGCAATCAATAGATGGTTTATTTTCTTATCTCACCTAAACAATGTTTCTGCACTACCTTGCAAAACAGACAAACACAAAAATTGCATCTTTTCACTCAATGTCATAGGATTATTTTATTAAAACTTTAAAAACACATTGTGTGTAGATTGTCTATTGATAGTTTCCTTCCATTATCAAAACAGCCTACAGTAGATGTTCAAAGTGTCCTCCCTTCGTATGAATAAACGCCTGCAGATGGTTTCTCCACTCGCTGACAGCAGCATCGACAACACTTTGCTGCAGACCGCTCCAAACATCAACCAATCGCTGCTTGTGTTCTTCGATATTGTGGATCTGCATCTCCTACACAGGATGCTGCATGACTCCACAAATCTCGTAATGAACAGGGTTCAGTCTGCATTGTTGGGGGCATAGCTCTGGAGAAATGAAATCACGTGTTTCACGCTGCAGGAGTTCGATTGTTTCACGCGACCGATGCGCAGGTGCGCTGTCCTGCTAAAAGACGAAATTGTCACCCACAACATGTCTGATAGCAGATAACATTTGCTGCGATACAGGAACATCACAGTATTGCTTGCCGTTGACTTATATCCAAGGCTTAATGAAGAAAAGCCTAGCAGTGCCCATTTTCGACACTGCGACCGACACCATGACAGACTTGACAAAAGTTGAGCGTGTGCGTAATTTTTGTGTTTGTCTGTTTTGCAAGGTAGTGCAGAAACACTGTTTAGGTAAGGTTGGAAAATAACCATCTTTTGATTGCCTAATCTCTAAGTAATATTTCTGCCAAAAATTATTCAAATCGGAAAGTGTTTGCTCAAGTTACAGCTAAAAGTGTTGGGGATGTTTTTTGAGACACGGTGTAGTTAAGCATCACGCGTCATACACATGAGCGTAGACAGAAGGTACAGCTCTTTCGTCAAGTTCTACATAAAAATAATGAATACATATTCTAAAGTCACACTCAGTAGATATAAAGACACGCCTAGTGACCTATTTTAGATGTAGTGCGCTTTATAAATGTACTTAATTACTTACTTACTCACTTACTTACTTACTTACACGAGTGAATTAAAATATTTGAATTTTTATAAGGCTGTCCCATCTAGATCGTCTTTGTGAAATTCTAATTGCGCCACTAAAATTGCACAAGAAGCATTACTGTGGGCTGTCCGGCCAGAAGGCTCTGCTGTAGATGGCGCCACTAGCTGTTGTCTGTCTTTCGTGTTATACTCGTAGGCGAATTATTCGCTATCACTGCGTTGTATGTTCAAACGAATGCAAAAATAGAGGTATTCGCTGACTACGGTCGTTGGACGCCCATCGACTGCGTGGGTTTATGTGAAAGAGTTCTGGACGTCAGAGTGACAGTCTTTGTGTAGAACTTGCGCCGCCGCGTCGAGGGGAACTGAGAAACACTGTTGAACACGCCGAATACAGAATGTTTGTTTTCAATTAACGGAACGAAGCTGAACACTGACAATAGCAAATTTGAAATATATAATACAATTGGTTTTAATGTAATTCACGGTAACTAATAGTGACTCATAGGGCTAGTTATTCAGTGTTGGCTATATATACTGTTCAGTGAATAGTAGTTTGTATGCAGGAATTTAGAGATTAATTAAAGCGTCATGAACATGACAGTGAACTTGTTGACATATTTAGCTGGTCGGCATTTCAGCTGTAATTATAAAAATTCCATGACCAAGTGACTTTTCATTTGCTAGTTGAGTGTGGCCGTGTTGGTATCGCTTTGTGGCCGTTTCAGTCTGTGGCCGTTTTGGTTTCATGAGCCTGTTCCTATAGTCATGAACGGAAATTCGCAGAAACTTAATCAAGTTGGTGTACAGCTCCCCCTAGAAATTATGCTTATAGGCGTGTGCCAATAACGCGAACGCCACTTTGAGGTCAAGCGGTCAAAGGTCAAGGTCACGAGCGTTAAAGCGATGATCGAGCGGTGTACTGCGTGAACAACGGAAATACATTGATCAGCAAGAACGCTATTACTTTAGCACCCACACGCAACCTTAATTTGCAAGAATATGACAGTAGATTCGCGTACGACTTCCTATTGACGTTCTGTTCTAAGTAAAATCATTTGTTGGACCTTTTAATAAACGTTTTTATGTTAACATTGATGAAAATTAATGTCAAATTACAATGACCGGTGGCGTGTTTAGAATTTCATAAAGGGCCACCCTTCCTTTTAAAATTAGAATGACATAACTAACGTCGTTACATTGAACATACTATTTCTGAACATGAATGTTTCAATTCCTTGGTTAACAAGATGAAGTAAGTAGGAGTCTTCGCCCAGGTGCCGCAACCTGACCAATTGGACAAATCATACGCGTCATCTTTGATTGTGGCCCATTCGCTCCACTATGTGAAAGCATAACGTCGTCCACAAAACCGGAAATTCATAACCTATTGCAGTGCTGTCAGAGGAGTACCGAGCCACGGCGACAGAGAACATGTACAGGAAATTTAGTGAAATTTGGACGTGGTTTTTGAAATATGCGAGCGGACAGACAGACAGACACGCTGATAGCAGTACTTCGCACCTATACTGAAAGCGAAATAATATTTTTTCAAGGGATCAGGCAGCATCTAACCAAAAAGAAATTAATTACTAAAATTAAACAGACCGAAATATGTAACATTTTACTGAAGTAGAGTTGACAACTTTGAAATGTTATGGTCTGAGTTTCGATATTTCGTTGCATTTTTCAATATGATTGTCGGAATTCAAATTTGTTCTGCTATAATTGAATATCATTCGGTTGATTTATCACGTGCTGCAAAAAAGTTAAGTTTACTTTTACTGCTGTTTTGAAAACATTTTGGCCACAGCGTGAACAATCCGATGAGCTTCTGCAGCATTACAAGACTGCTCAGTTGGTTCGAGGTAAATTGACAGGCGCCGTCGATATGCCGCGTGAAAGGCGAATAATCAGTTTTTCGTCGCAACTCGATAAATCTCACATGGGGCAGACCAGCCTTGCTGTCTGCGCACTGTTTAATGACTTACTTTACCCTGGCAATGGGTTTTCCATACCACCGAGTATGCAGCTCGGCTATTCACGATTGTAATCGATACGAACGGACTGGCCCAGCGAATCGATATCTATTCAATTTTTACCGCGTGACACATTGCGTGCAAACGCAGTATTATGGTCCGGCAATTCCTTCCACTCCGTCCATCGGTCCTTCAGTCACACTCGTGCGTGATCTGTATCTAAACGACTACAATTATCATCAAATATTTTCACCTGCACCTACTAGCTCAGCCAGTCTTGTTTACTTGTAGCAGACATCACGGCAAAATTTCACCTGTTTATTTTATCATGATTACTATTTACTGTTGATTATTATAGGCTCGAAGAGCCTATATTGTAAATACTCTACGGGGCAAAAACGGTCTTCACGCGTTCGGCAATAACTCCGCCGAAAGTGAACCGATTTGGATGAAATGTGGAACAATGTGAGCAAAATGTGGAGGGCTGGCCGTATCAGATTTTAGGCGCGATCCGCACAGTAGCGACAGTTTGAGAGGATGGCCCCACAAAATACCGCAAAAGTTGCTCACAAAATTTCCAAGTCTTGCGACTTCAGACCGTCATAACTCCGCAATGATTACAGATCGCCGGAAATTCACGGCCAAATGGTCCTTCTGCGGGATGTCTAGTTTCCATCTTACCGTTAGAATCAATTCAAAGTCTTTCCCCTGAGCCGTACACCGCGCACAAGAAAGGTACTTACCCAAATTTTCGGCAATCGTTGACGGTCACCGTGGACGTTTTGCTGAGCCGTGACTCATAAGTAAACAAACCGATGTGGGCGTGGCAGCTGTGCGACGTAGCGTCAGTAAATAGTTAAACAGTTATGTCACCTGTCGAGTACCCCGATGGAAAACGCCCTCTTCGAGCCTATATTGCAGTGTGTCGCCAGATACACTGCAACCTGTCTAGTTATCTTCTTTAGTGAGACGCTTACCATAACATTTCTTTTTCTGGTACGAGTGGCAACGTCACTGTCCGCCAGTTATACCAGCCTCATAAATCTGTTTTTTTCGAAAGAGACATAAATATTTCACTGTTATGGAGCTGGCTGCTAACTGAGCCGGCCATCTGGCCAACGTCTTTCGAATGCTGGCTTAATTGGGTCTTTATTAACAACCCCCTCTGGCTCAAAGCAACTGACTTCAGTCTATGTGAAAAGAAATCTTATCGTGTCACGAATACTTACTAGTTGCTCAGTAATATCTCTATCCCATTCTTGTCTTCGGTGAAATAATAGAAATCTGAAAACGTTGAAGTTGATGAGATTGACAGATGAAAAGACGTGAACATGGAAAGGCTGTTGAGAGAAATTATTGAACATGCGGTGAGCATTTCATCGAAGTGTTAACTGCTGCGCTAATGCGACACAACTCGACTTCGGTACTACCACAGATCGTTATCGGCGCTATACTGATTACCACAAAAGATCTCATGGGTGCTCCACTGCCGGAATATTATCGTTCTCTTCCCGCCTATTGGGATTCATTACAGTAATTAGCCACCCGACGGCAGTCGCGAGGCTAGGTTTCAATCCCCGTTTGTCTGTGTGTCTGTCTGCTTTTCCACACGATATCTCAAAAACCGATGCAGCTAGGATCATCAAATTCGACATAGAAATGTTCCACGGTAGATCCTGGAAAGTGGAAACCGGTTTATTTTGGAGGCTAATAGTCAAAGATCAAGGTCACGAGTCACAAAAACATTGCGGGCGTGGGTCTTTACACTCTTGTGAGTGCTGGCTTCTTCCGGTTAGACACTGCCGCGTCTTGCTGCTTGTTTAACGAAACAAAGAAAGACTGGTTGTGTGGCTGGTCGTCGAAGGCGCTCGCTGTCGCCGACACGCTCGTCCTGCTCATCATCTTCTTGCTGCGCTCGCTTCGTTACGTCACGGTACTGGTCAACGTCGACTACAAGGACGTCCACGTACTTCTCTACGACTGGCTGTTTCCGAGCGCGTACGTGCTGCGTATGGTCAACGCGTGGCTGACGGTGTTGCTGACCGTCGACCGCTACATCGCTGTCTGTCGACCTCTTCACGCTCAGCGACTCTGCACCGTGCAGCGCGCCTACAGCAACATCGTCGTCGTCACCTGCGCGTCCGTCATCTTCTGCCTGCCGAGATTCTTCGAGAACCACAACAGGTCTGTTCACAGGGTTACATCGAATGAATCCACTGATCGAGCTGAGCTGATCTGCTGATCAAATTCTGACTGGGTGAAAATTGTCACGTGATGACGAATTCGATCAGCGGTTTCATTCATATGCGCGGAATCCTGACTTGTTACTTCTCCAATACTAGTTGCATCATATAACAATCGGCTTCTGTTTGAGGATTCGCGGATAACGCTGAAACTTAACATTCCAAAAATCTCCATTTTTGCAATGTTTGTTTCTGCTACTATTTTTACGCCGAAATTTTAAACCGGAGTCTTCTTTAGTAATTGTTTTTTTACTTACTGCGCACCGCAGTCTGCGTGTCGACTGTCTTTGCGTGGCAGGTGTGCCTCTGTTGTGTGCTCTCCTGGGATCAACATCGCACTTTGCAGCACTAATATGATTTCCGCAGACTTCCGCAGGATAAATAGTTGAGTTGTGAGTCGGCATTCGTTAGACGGCCTGCTCGGCGATGCATTAGTCTGTTAGATAACACAGACGGCAGCAAACCTTCAAAAATCCGTAACTTTTTTCGTTTTTCTCATTTAGTTGCTGCCGGGCTTTTCCTGGTAAATAAAGATATTCATAACATCAGGACGACTACAACTAAGCCAACCATTAACAGTCGGCTTATTTAAATCTTTATTAGTATATTATGAAAATATGTTACAAGAAGAAGTTTGTCATCAAATTTCCAACGACATTGTTTTAGTTGCTCGTGAATGTAATGTTTCCGCGTTATAAATGTACCGGTATTAGACCTACAGAATAACGGAAATGTAGCAATAACGAGATCATCGCCAATTTTTAGTTGACGACGCAGCACTAACGTTAGACCCACAATCGTCATTTGGAGGCTATAGGCCAGGAGTTGCACTTGGACTTGCAGGACAAAGCCAGTATGTGTATAGTACAGTGCCTATAACTGCCTATACAGTTGCTGATAGTGTTCTGTACACATTTATGACCACTGAATGTCGATGTATTATTTTCAATCTCAAGGTAGTAAAGGTCTCGTAGTACGCGTGTGCTTTGCTCTTGAGAGTTTGCTGTTTACTCAGATTTCTCCGGTCAGACATCACAGTGTAGCAAGAAGTGTGTTTGGTGCCATTGGTGGTCTTTATCACGGTGCAAAATTTGGTTGGTTTGTATTGCTTACACCGTTGTAAGGGCGACCAGCTAATCCTATAGAAAATGGCAAAATTGGGGGTATCAGAACTCCGAAACCCCAGAACGATTGTCACAAATTTTGGCGTGGGTGATTACGTCGACGATATGACCTCGCATGCCAAAATTCAAACCGATCGCCACAATAAGGGCGTTGAGGCAAATAGGTGAAATATCACTCTGGCGTGGCTTTTATTTTTTCCTTTTTTTTTGGCTGTGATCCCAAATTTTGTCGCATCCCGACCCTAAATCGGAGAACCGATTTCTACGCAGTTTGATTCGTAGGATATAAATCCCGGAGTTATTGCATTCACAGAGGGAAACCACATAGTTCCGATTTCCCCCATTTTTACTCCAAAAACACCCCCAAAAGGGGCTTGAATATGCATTTTCAAGCCTAACGCTCAAAATATTAAAACTTGCATATAGTCGAAACTACTCCACCGATTCAAACCAAATTTTGCACCGTGACAAAGACCACCAAACACTCTTCGTGATGTATAACAAATCAAAAAAAATCGAAAAACGGCCATATCTCGGCAACGGCTTGATCAATCGGCGCGAAATATGGCATTGCGTTACATATTTACCTGCAAGTGTATAGGCGTTTTGATAACAGTTAAATCGCTATATCTGAGCAACGGTTCGACCTGTCGCCACGAAATTTGGTACGATGATACATGTTGACCTTGTTAATCATATCGGTGTAAAAGCCATTACAATATCGCTTGATCTAGTTTTGAAAATTTTCATCAGAATTCTCGTAACAGGAAACTGAAGCGATTTTTCAAGCGAGCGATTAACAGGGCAGGCTTCGACTGCGTACAACAGGAT
>Ga0209780_1002598_pt1 | contig 12932 bp, 11 predicted proteins | sample WorMetexBAHAMAS2_FD_187384 | JGI IMG/M metagenome (GOLD analysis project Ga0209780, IMG submission 187384) | Marine gutless worms symbiont microbial communities from Max Planck institute for Marine Microbiology, Germany - Inanidrilus exumae... | ecosystem: Host-associated > Annelida > Digestive... | reverse complement strand
GTCTACTCCAGCTTCTATGGCCCCAGACCCCATACCAGGTTTTGTCCCTGGATCCCGCTGTGACTTCTGTCCCCCAGATCCCCTATGCCCACCCTACTTCCAATTTCCAAACCCTGGCTACGTCACTGGACGAGAGACTACAGTATGGTGTTAAGCAATATGAATGAGATTGTTGGTTGTACGTAGCCTAAATCAATGTCAGAATTTATCGACTGTCGCAGGCCAGTGACCACAGCACTGTTCAAAGCGTCCCGGCCGCGCTCCCGCCGAGTGGGACTGTGGGAACAGCAGGTGCCCGACACAAACCTTGCGGTGTCTGGCCTCGACACTCGTCTTGTAGAAGAACTCGGTCAGTCCCATCGACACGCCGATGATAATGCCGCACAGCAGCAGGTAGAAGATGCCGGCAACGTTCGGCAACTTGAGAGAACTGGTCGCCTCTTGCTGCAGACACAGTATCGTTAACATTCACGACGCAATCTCTATTAGTCGGGCCTGGATTAAAGTCTGCGTAGACCCTATATGCACTGCAAAACGATATAGACCCCTACGTCTCTCACTTGTCGGCGTCGCCGTTAGATACGCAATGCTAATTTGTTTTTTAGTGAATTAAACAATATAAACTAAACTGTCAGTTTTTGCACTAATGTTTTAAACATTAGTGCAAAAACTGACAGTTCAGTGCTTTATACAATGCATAAAACATTAGTGGTTGATTGGCTAACATAACTATGTTCAAAATACTTTGTAGCCATCTTTCGTACGCCCCTTCGACGTCGTAGGCCCTACAATGCCTATGCCATAACCCGGCCCTGTCTATAAGCCATGGATGGATGAAATTTTGGTGACGATCCCTTAAGGGGTTTAGGGTGCCGAGGGTCGAATTTTCCCATACGGTGCGAGGCTGTATATTGCACCACGTTAACAATTTCACTGATTGACAGTCTGACTGGGGACTATAACATTGCCGTACGTATGTCTGCTGTAATACAAACAGTATCGCTCCGATGGCAGCAAAGCAATATGCCTTCCGCCGATGGCCATTTCGGTTCTTTTCGGTTTTAGGCGACACAGACGACTACATGAAATGAGAGAGCTTACGACTTCCTATTCACGTCTTAACTAACCACAGCTCTATCTTGTAAAGTAAAGTAAAAGTAAACGTCGATTTGTATAACGCATCGTCGTAACCACCTCTAATGCTCTCAGGAATGGCACGTGTTAGAGGAATCACACAGTTTTACCTGCCACCCACACGTTTATCCACGAGTGGAATGAACCATCCTGCCTTTACTCCGTAAGTATTCACCAGATGGCGCCACCAGAGCGAGGTAAAGCGCATCCGATTACAGCTAGCTCACCGCTCATTTATCGACCTCGAAAGGATGAAAGGCTAAGTTGGCCTAGTTGGCTGACCTTGTAGCAGACGGTTTACCCACATAAGTGCTCACCCATCAGCGGCAGGTTGAGCGTAGGACAGGGAAAGTTCGCCAGTCACAGACCGACGTTCTACCACTGTGCCACACAACCAACTGCTTGATGACGTGTTTCGGCATCGAGGACATTTCTGACACTTGCGGTAGCCATACGACCACACTGACCAGTCTTACCTGTAGGTTCAACCTCCAGCATGAGTTTCCTATTAGTGTTCTACGGTAAGCATAGCTCCAAATCGCACCTTTCTGAGACGGACGGAAGCAGCAGCAGCAGCAAGTCGCTACCCCAACTCAAAGTTTGTGCAACAGTAGAACGATTCTACATTGTCGGAGTTTAGACACTTGTAGACTACGCTGTATGTTTGTAACGTTTTTTTACTTTTCTGTTTTTCCTTTTGGTTGGTGCCTGTAAGAGCTATCTTGTAGCCTTGGTACTATTGTCATTGCGATCTGTATATGACGTTAATAAACTTTGATGGCGCGGGGACATAATTATACAGCCTATTTTTGTGCTGATAGAGGACGTTAATCTCCAGTGGTCGAATTAAGAAAAAATCAGTGGGGGACGACACCGATCGCCGAAAGCGACGAGACTTCGACACAGTGTATTACATGGGGGTCCACAACCGCGGTGGGGGAAAATTCAAGTACTCTTAATCTCTCAACCAACCAACCGCGTGAGAGATATGCGTGGTTTTCTAAGAAAGGAAACGACCAATCTCAGTCGCTGACCATCATAAACGTGCTGCCAGAACCGCACTGTCCCTTGTCAATCCACCACGTTCTCTCTAGCTTGGCGAGTTCTTCAGTCTCCCTCAGCTCCAGAACGGCCAGCGTGATTCGATCTCTGTATACAGCTTACGTGAAACGGCTGCAGGCACGTACCAGCATTTTACAACAACAACAACAACAACAAGGCAGTCGTCGACAGCTAACTTCGCTTCCGGTGCCGTCACCTGTTGAACTCGACAAAACAACGTCGTCTTTGATTCTGCTTCAATGGCCCCATTATGCGAAAACATGACGTCATCCACAAAACCGGAAGTAGTTCAAAGTACATAACGTCTGTCTTCAGAGCACAATTAACATGAACTGAAAATTTCGTGAAGTTTGTACATGTGTTTTTGAGACGTGTGAGTGGACGGATGAACAGACAGACAGACAGACATACATACAGTCATACAGACGTACACGTTTATCGCAATACTTGGCACCTCTACCGGGCACGAAGTAACACGTTAAGCCCGACTAAAACTCACCAGCAACTACACAGTATGCTTACTTGAGTGACGTCTAGGGCTGCTGAGGGGAATTAACCCATTTTAGCTGTTCCCAAAATAGTACACTAATCCAGGAATCGATGCCAAGCTGTTTGTAGTGAACGATGGAGGTAGCGATGGTACAGGCAGTTGACGAATCAAGGTAAGGCCGGATACAGCGAAGTTGACGAATGTGATAGTAACAGGCTTTGGAGAGAGCTGTAATTTGGTCAGAGAAGGTAAGATGTTTGTCAAAGATGAAGCCAAGGTTTCGAGCAGAGTGGGAGGTGTCGAGTGAAGAGTTGTGTATTTTGGCAAGTTGGTTTTTGAGTCAGACGAGCAAGAATTCAGTCTTAGAGGAGTTAAGAGTCAGAAGATTATCAGCGATGCGATGCTGCCTGAAAGTAAAAAAAAATCCCTGCTACCCGTCGGTGAGCTTTCTACAACACGTTAAACACATGGCATCGTATCGTTTGCGACGTGTACCGGAGGTCGGAGCCAGGCGGCGTGGCGACGCCGTAGCCCTTCGAGTCGAGGTTTCCGCCGACCTTCATCGTGTCGCACGGCTTGCGCTGGTTGTTGTAGTCGTTCGTTGTCGACTCGATGAGAAACGCGTACTTGCCGTCGCGCACGCGCTGTATTCCCTCCTCGTTGTTCGACACGAACGCCGCTCGCTCGTTGGTGTTCATGAACGCCCACATCCGCTGGTACACCGGTATCGTCGACTTCTGTCAACGCGCACACCCTCCAGACACCGTCTACGTACGGCGCCCCACGCACCGTGGTTTTGGGGGCCACCCCAAAGTTGGCATACGTTTATGATAACGACAGATCTGATTTGACAATGATTTATTTGTTCAAATGAGACAATGGCAACGATAGCAATAAAACATAAAACATTTGAACTGGACAAACCAGGCTGGATAGCAGCACTTGTGGATGCCCATAAAAGGAAAGAAAAATACATTATGGGGATTACAGACTCGCTCAGTTACTAGATGACGTCGTATGCATTCATCATCATCATCGATTTATTACGCCTGTGGGCAGCACAAGAACAGTAATACGGTACATAATAGAAACACAAAAGAATAAAACATAAAACTACGTAGCAAAATACAGAAGAATACACTAACACATAAAACTACAGCAAATCAGAAAAATAATTCCAAAACCTCTGTCACACTCGAGGTCAAGAGTGTGACATGCGTCAAGCAGAGGTTTTGGAATTATTTTTTTGACATTACGTCAAAGCCAAACAACTGAACGACGGACCCATACTGGCTGGTTGAAGAGAGATCGAAAGGTCGTGGGTTCCGACTCCAGGTCGGGGTGATGCTGTTTATCGACTCTGGGCAAGCTGTTCGCAGTCACCGACCAGTATAATTTTGTACCGGTCAATCAGCGGCGACGATCTGCGGCTGGGAAGGTAACCGTCGTACTAGACTAGCGACGTACGTACGTGTTCAGGCTTATGAAACGGAGATGAACCCGTCTATACTGTACGGAGGGCGGCATCTTGTAACACGGCCTAGTATAACTTACTGTCGGCTGTTGATGGCGTACCCTGAAGAAATCCTTGGTGGTTCCCGAGTCGACGGTACCGTACTTGATCTCGGTCTGTTTGGCGAGGTCTTCTGCGGACTCTATCGGCGACTGCATACGCTCGACGGTCAGGAACGCGGCTAGGTTGGCGACGTACGACGAGATAACGATCAATGTGAAGAACCACCAGATGCCGCCCACGATCCGACCCGATACTGACCTGCAATTTATACAGTGTTCGCAATGCCCCTGATCACACTGCCGAACTGAATTTGACTGAACTAGAAATGCGTGGCAAAGCCCAAACGTGTAGCCCGCCCAGCGCAAACGCGCCTGCAAAACTCAGAGATTACTTGACCAAAGTTCACCAAATTCTTAACTGACGTAGACAGATCGCCAGCGGTGTTAACGCGTGCATTCGTGTTGTGATCCTTTCATCCGTTATGGAATGCCAGCTCACAGAATGACGCCATTTTGCCGATTCGCGCCAAAATTGTTTACCGTATAGCAGGGTCCCTTGAGCGATCGCGAAAAGAACGTCGGACTGATCATGCCACCTATATACATATCCTGAAAATATGGCAAAGATGGGTCCAGTGCATTCTGAGATGGGCTTACTAGTCTCCAAGAGGACCGTTAAAAAGAAGATAAAAGAAAGTAACATCATCATCATCATCATCACCAAATACAGGACACAGCATCGACCCTTGGGCGTGTCAGATACAGCCGGGCGGGCTAAACTGGTCAGTTCTGTCTCACAGTTCGATGTGTACGTTATATAGAATGCGCACACCCTACGTACGTGCGTTTCACAACATAATGTTCGTCTACGTTTCATCATCAGAGAGGGTACGAGTAGTTGCTCGCGTTTTGCTGTAGTAACTCGCCAGATATTATACTAGTATTAATAAACTTTACCGCTACAACGTCGCACACGTTCATCAGTCAGCCCAACCGGCGTGAAATATCTATAATACAATAGTGGTGTACTGTAGTTACTGTCCCAATTTTGGAACTCTGAGCAAAAATGAGTTAATGAAATTATTTCGTGCATTTTATATTTCGTTCTTTTGTTCGTTCGTTATTGCGGGCAGAGGTCTAGCCTACTCTGGACGTTAGCACTAAGACCTCGTAGTGGTCTAGTGTGCTAGCCCAGGGAGAGGAGGGGAATTGATAGGTGTGTGCTAGTGTATGCGTGACGTGTAGGGTGATAGAGGAATACGTAAGAAGTGAGCAGCTTGTCGAGTATTTATATAGCGCCACCCCCTCTAGACGTGGCCTACCGTCTGGCTTAGTCCTGACTGGTGCTATGAATTGACACCAGCCCATGGCCAGCCACGCCTTTCAGCTTTAGCCACGCCGGCGCGGCTGACAACCCTTGACGCTGCTACTCAAGTTGTCAGCAACGGTCATAGATCATAGACGACACCGTCGAACCCTCTTTTTCCTGCTCAGGATTATCTCCCTGTAGATCATGTATACGTAGGAATTATTTGAAATAATGGTTTGATGGACCGAGCTCTGAACCCAGCGTCACGCTCCACTGCACATGGCACCCAAATGCGTTGTCCACTGAGCTACATGGGCAGAGCACATCTTGTATTTAACGTAAGGTGAAATTTCGTATGCCAAAATACACACGTGGGCCTACGTTTCAAAAACAGAATTAAAGCACGTACTACTGCAAATTAATGGTTCGTTCACAAAATCACACCGGATGCGTTGCGTTGCGTTGCGTTGCGTTGCGGTGCGGTTCGGCGTCTTGCGGTATGCGGCATAAACGACGCAACATGCCACACGATGCCGCAACGCGTCCATTATGAACACTCCCATTGGATTCCATGCATTTGATTAGTCCGGCACATGCCGCACAGCACCGCACCGCACCGCACTCGGTGTGAACGAACCATTACAGTTGAGTTGCAAAGGAGACGGAAATGTTCAACAACGTGTGTCAACAGACCTGGGTTCGATGTCGCAGCCCTGCTGCATGAAGGCACCCATGGCGAACCAAAGACTGTTGAAGATGGTGAAGTTGTTGGAGATGGACGGCGCGTCGCCATGGTCCTCGACGTGCCACTCGAACGGACTAAACCGGCTGACGAGGAACAACACAACACTGACGCCGAGGTACGACGAGGAACAACACCACACTGACGCCGAGGTACGACGAAGAACATCACCACACTGACGCCGAGGTACGACTGACGCCGAGGTACGACGAGGAACAGCACCACACTGACGCCGAGGTACGACGAGGAACAGCACCACACTGACGCCGAGGTACGACTGACGCCGAGGTACGACGAGGAACAGTACCACACTGACGCCGAGGTACGACGAGGAACAACACCACACTGACGCCGAGGTACGAAAAGACGATGCACATCCAGATTTCGGACGACAGAGGCTTCATGAACGAGAACACTCCCGGCTCCTCTTTTATCGGCTTCTATTTAACAAAAATTACCATCAATTACAATCAAGAGGCCAGCACTCACAAGAGTGCAAAGCCCCACGCCGACATGTTTTGTGACTCGTGACCTTGAACAGACAGACTTGCGCTATGTCAGTTTAATTATTATCAACTGCTGTACAATTGCATGCACGAAAAATCCCATATGAAGATGCTAGGAAAGTAACCTTGAATATCACACGAGGTATTCAAGTTTCCCCCATTCTACAGGCCATAATTATATCACTTCCTATCAGTGGTCAGTAAGTAACAACTTTTCTATCTTGCCCAGTTTCCGTGACATTACCGTGTACGTGGCTGCCTGTGACCTTGAGACCTTCTTAAATTTTTGGAAAATAAGTTATAATATCTCGGAAACGATGCATAGTTGCAATGGAAGTCTAATAGGAAATCGTATGTGGCCTATCGAATGATACCGTTAACAGTGACCTTGAATGACCTTGAAAGTCACTTCTGCTGTTTGAGACCTTTCTACCTCACATACTTCGGGAAATGTAGTATGCATTATTTGCGATATGTTTACAAAAGAATCAGAAAGCGGACGTGGTTGTAACTGCAACTGTCCAATGAAATTTCGTCTACAAATGTTCCAATAATCTTGCTCTCAGATGAACAGACAGACGAACAAACAACGACAAACACATAACCAGGTAGGCCTATAGTTATTATAAAACGTTAGTAGAACTTAACTGAGAGTTCTAAATCAGGGATTCTGGGTCACCGTGGGCGGGACAGCCGTGACCAGAACCCCAGTGTTAGAACTCTCACTTGTCATTCAGTATCGCTATCATTACTGTGCGTCATGCCTTGATCATGATGCTGATGCCGAGACTTAGAAAGGGTTTGGAGAAGTCGATGTCTTTCTCGCGATCAGCTGTAATCGTTAGCGGAGCGATAGCCAGATCAGCTTCCTTCACACACGCACGTGTGCAGTCACCGGCTACTTGACGTTCACAGTCAGACAAACGACAGTTTTGTCACGGACATCAAAGTCTCAACACGTGAAAGTCATCTGGTTACGTAACGTGCATCCAATAAATCCACTGAAATTCAATAACATGCGACATTAACGTAGGCATAGGCCTATGTGGAAGCTTTAGAGTTTGGACGAAATGAGTGTCGTGAGATTATAGGATGCCACAAGTAAGTTGGTCAAGGTCACAGGTCCTGTCCAACGCATATGGGCGTGGTAACGCAGTAACGTGGTCGGTCTGACCTCGATCCTCGATCGGGGACATTTTTTCTAGCTTTTAAAGAGTGTTAGCGTCCTTTATGCTTGATTGGTCGCTTAAAGTCTTCATACGGGCCACTGTAAATGCTAGCGGAGACTTGTTGGCCCTATTCACTATTGCATTCATGTCTTGCCATGTCTAGTTTTCTGAACGAAGAATGACGATGACATTTTGCCTTAGATTTCACGCATTCTGGCCGGAAGTTGAAGAAGAAATTGAAGTCAGGACACTAGTGTAGCAGCGCCTTTCCGTGAAACTCGCCTCTAAAACGCATAGAGTGGCACGTGTTAACGAGGGATCACACAGTTTTACCTGCCACCCACACGTTTATCCATGGATGGAATGAGTCATCCTGCCTTTACTCCCCAACCGCAGCGCATCACCGCACTTTGGCCGATACTCATTTCCCGTCCCATGGAGGGTAGGAGGCTGAGTTGGCCTGGGTGGCTGGTTACACTTACATACCGAGGTGATATGTCCGCCCGAAGACGGTCACCCATCCCAGTACCAACAGACCGATAGTGCGGCGGCCGGGGATCGAACTCACGACCATTGAGTCGCAAGTCCAACGACCAAACCACTGGACTACCGAGCCACCACAGCCGGGGATGGTCGCTGGTCCGCCAACCGCGCATCCAGCCGCGGACGTCAAAGCAGTAATGATCAACGAAGCCTGAAAGAAGCAAACGCTGACTCTTCGGACGAGTTCTCCGACGATTCCGTTCCATTCGTTGTTCTCCTTGTAGCCGTACTTGCCGTCGCTGACTGGCTTGATCTCGTACGTGAAGCGGACGTGCTCGGCGATCATCTTGGCCAGGTCGGCGCAGTAGCCGGTGTACTGTTCGCTGCCACTCAGAGACGAGTCGTTCATTAAATACGGTTCTCCCTGCCGTTATATACGCACATTACAGGCCTGTACAGGGTGGGCCAAAACAACTGCACCCCAATCCTTTCCAGTCTGATGGTGTTAATAACAATAAATATGTGATAAAAAGTAGTTTTACTGTCATTTTAAGATAATCATGAAACAAAAGTATGTAATGAAGTTGTTTTACCTTTTTATGTTTTATGGCTTTTTATGACTTTCAGGGTTGAGCGCCAGAGTGCCCGAAAGTCAAAATAAAATGGTCGGTTAGTCAGCCTGGCATCGAAGAACCCGTTAGTCACTGTCTCCATTTTGAAACTATGGGCAAAAAATGGGGTAATGCCTCCCCCACTTTGGTGGCGCGGGCATCATCAAGCCACAATACCGTCAGATTTACACATGTGTGGCCCTGTTCGACACAAATGTGCACGTGTCGGTCGGACAGTCTAAACAGTCCTAAATCCGGCCCTGAATGCTAGTTTAATGCACTGCATTTTTGCATGTTTATTTCAGAAATCGGTTCACCCGCAAAGCCCAGTCGACGGATCGTTGTCCTAGTGTCTATGTAAAGTTTTTCTCGAAAATTCGTCCGTTGTTTTTGATAAATCTTGCAGTGAGAGAGAACGTATTGTCGCAGTAGCCTTACAATCATAGAGCTGACGACACGCGTTCCGTTGGCGACTGGAGTGTCGACTTTGACGTCGCGGACAAGTGGAGTTGGCTGGATCGACAGCCGCTTCCCTGGCTCCCAAGTGCCAATCTGCGTCAGCAAGACAACACCACAGCCATCGTGACGCACACAGTCGTAATGTAATAACCAACAAAGCCGGAGACGTCGCTGTGATTTAACTAATTTAGCTCATTGTTCGATACCATAAGTATGTAATCGAAATCGCCAAAAAAGCTTGGTGGGTGAACTGCTCGTGTGCAGCGTACAGCCGAGGGGAAAGACGTTGAATTGATTCTAACGGTAATAATGAAAACTAGACATCCCTTACGGGGACCATTTAGCTGTGAGTTTTGGGCATTTCTAATCATTGCGGAGTTATGACGGTCTGAAGTCGCAAAACCTAGAAATTTTTTGAACATTTTTTGCGTTTTTTGGGAAAAATGACCCCTTACGGTAAAATTTTCAAAAATATGTTCCGAAAGTTTTCACCGCCTTGACATTGCTGTGTTAAATGTCGTAAAATTTGTCCGACGGAAAATCGTTGAAATCGTGCGTTATTTACCTCACCAAAAAAAAACAAAATTTCGGCTCCGTCTCAAATTGTCGCTACTGCGCAGATCGCGCCCAAAATCTGCCTGGGCCAGCCCCCAACATTTGGCTCACAACGTTCCGAATTTCATTCATATCGATTCACTTTCGGCAGAGTTATAGCCGAACGCGTGAATGCCGTTCTTTTGGCCCACGAAGTATTTGCAATATTCGCCCGAACTTCGGGCGAATAACAAACACTACAGAGCTACGTCACGCGGCCCGTCTCCGGCCGGTCGTCCTATAGGCCCCTAAGCCCAATGACGCTCTCCAACGTTGAGACGTAACTTTGACGTATTTTACCTTCTTGGCGGTTTTCCGCCGGCGTGCAGGCTCTGAAGCAGCTGCGCACTGCGATAAGCAGGTCGTTAATTGCGAGTTGCCGCCATGTATCAATTAGCAGCGCCACCGGGTAACGTGAAGAAACCGCAACTCGGCAGCGGTTTTCCTAGTCACACGAGACGGTATATACCGTCCGTCTATTCACCCATTGTAAGACTGCCATTGGCCACGGTCAGCTGCGCTGCGGGCGCAGTCTGCGCCATGTTTAGGGGAGGCGTACGCCGGTACGCCGATTACGCCCCTTTAAGTCCGCCCCGCGGTGGATAAATTCGAAATCACGTCCAGTTTCTTGAGGATTCTGCGTCTTAAAAATTATTAAAATCGGTTTATTTCGACTAAGTTACTGAGTTATTTAAAAATAAATAAATAAAACGAGTCGCGCTTTTAAAACAAGATGTACATCTGTATTAATTTATTTTGTCAAGGAAGATCTAATTCTAAATCCGTGCGACAAAATGGTCAAACGAAGACAGATCACAGACGAGCACACATGAACGTCTATCAGGACTCAAGATGTATGCAAGCAGCGGTTTTACAGTAGTTAACTTATACGACTTGTGGAACAACTACCCTAGTAGTATATGGCACGTTTACTTATAGGCCGAGTATACAGGGACAACCCGTGGGCAAGCCCCAATTCTGGGGAGCATGCTCCATGCCCCCTAGAAACGCCACCGATCCACTGATCTCTCCTCCGGATTCGACAGCCCGCTGCTGCTGCTGCTGCTGCTGATGATGATGATGATGGTGATGATGGTGATATTGATGATGACATGATGGTGATAATAACGAAGCAGCCGCACCTTGTCCAGTCCACCGCGCTTGTTGACTTCTATCACGTCCATCTTGTATCCTCGGCGCAGTCCGATCTCGTCGAATCTCACTGAATCAGTCAAGCCTTTAAACTCCACCTGTGCAAGCAATTCGCCACGACTCGTTGAGACCGACAGTTTCACAATTTCAAATTCGTCATTATCGGTTACGGTAGTTACCTGTGAAGCGAGACGAGAAGTTGACAGGCCGATTGCGACGGACAAACGACAAACAAATATCGAACAGTACCACGCAGACAAACCGACCGCTATATATTTAACTTTATTCACCATTCTGGCATCGAAAAATAACAACAAGAAAATAATTTACACTTTACGCATTATTAGGCTGCATTGTATGCATAGCATAGATACGGCCTACTGCAACATACGTCACACGTAGCGTGGTCTGTGTGTCTGTGTGTCTGTGCGTTGGTCACACTGATACACTGTGCAAAAACGGGTGATCCATGTGGATTCAAGGAACCCTGTATTAGATAGGGTCAATATCGGACGAATCCATTTGCAGCCGCGAGGGGTGACAAGTGGGCGATGGGGCCTTTTGCCAACTTAATTTGCACACTTGTCTTGACTGCCAATCCGATTTACAGACGTGATGTACGCATGTATGCATTTCTGTGTGTGTTTGTTTCTTTGTGCGATTGTTTGTGTGATGTTTGCACTGTTTTCCGAATCCAGCCTGGCTGCAATTTCCCGAGCCTCAAAATTTATACTACTCTACGCATCGTGATCCGTAGAAATGTTTGCAATATTCGGCAGACGACGTTTCCTTATTAATACCACGTATTGTGGGTATGGTCAGTAAGGTTAGTGGTCAAGACTATGTGTTAAGGACAGTAATTAGGACACGAGAAATGATGTCACCCGTTTGGTGAAGAAAGAAAGACGGCATTGAGTGCACTGATAATGAAACGTCTTTACTTTACTCATTATTACGATACGGTACGGTAGATTAACGTGCGCACAAAAGCTGACGGAATGACCAGCTTAATCTAGCGCACGGCCCAGAAACGAAAAAATAAGGAATATACTATTAATATTAATAATATACCTGTCTAATGGAGTGCAATAGTTGGCGTCCAAGCGGCCACGGAGTGATCGGGTCGGCGCTGCAGTCAGCTCCCGTCCTACGCATGGTCATCGACGTACGGTTTCTGTAGACAGTGCCGGTGCTGGTGCTGTAGCGGGCGTAGTTGAGTAGAGTCGGACTGCTCGAGCGTCGTAGCTCCATCAGACCGAGACTGATCGCTGTCAAGGAGTCGACCGCTAGCGCCGCCTCGTGCTGCCTCACACACAGTCCACCTCACCAGCGCCGACGCAATTACTACTACTACTACTACTACTACTACTACTAGTAGTAGTAGCAGGGGGCACCTTACACAAATTAACAAATTAAAACAAAAAACACGTGTTCAAATTCAGTTCGCCACCAGCTGAAAGGACAGTGATAGACTTCCATCAGCCGAATGACTGACTGAAAAGATAAGCCTTGGTTTGGAGCCGGAATGTTATCAGAGAGGAGGCAGTCCTGGTCTGTGCTGGCAGACTGTTCCATGCCCGCGCTGCAGCCACAGGAAACGCGCGGCCGCCGAGAGTTGCCCGACGAGTTGACAGCCTCAGCAGCGTTGCTGTTATTACTGGCCCGCCTACACATAATGTAGGGGGTCAGACTACTGTAGTAACGGT
>Ga0209780_1002597_pt1 | contig 12936 bp, 9 predicted proteins | sample WorMetexBAHAMAS2_FD_187384 | JGI IMG/M metagenome (GOLD analysis project Ga0209780, IMG submission 187384) | Marine gutless worms symbiont microbial communities from Max Planck institute for Marine Microbiology, Germany - Inanidrilus exumae... | ecosystem: Host-associated > Annelida > Digestive... | reverse complement strand
CAAAGTGGCAAGGGGGTACCCCTCCCCCACACACAAATGGTAAACAATTCGCGAGTACCTTGTAGGAGTTGAGAACTTCTCCTCGATTGTTGACGGTGCAGATTCTTTGAATTTCGTCGGTCATGTCGCCGTGACAGATCACCAACTGATCGCTGGTCAGCCGCATCGCGTGGTTCGGGTTGACCACATCCGCCGGTAGTTTCACTGTCAGCCGAAGGCAACCCCCAGGTGCGTATTCGAGCAGCAGTCTTGAAGCCCGACTGGTAACCAGAACGTCCCCCATATGGCTCGTGGACATCGACCAAGCCCGGTTTTGGACCACCCACTTAGTCCACCTGCCGCTGTGAACCTGATGCGCGTGTAAATTGTCATCATCGTCAACAACGTACAATGTTCCCACGCCTGCCGCTGCAAATCAACAAGTCAATTTTACGATAAAAGGCAATACAAAGCCGGAAATTTTACGCCAATCAAACGAAGTTATTTTCAACGTTAAAATATAACTGTTCAAATATATCTGTGCATATAAAATAAATCAGGATAACGATTTTTAAAAATAGGCCTACTGCAAGTTCCTTCTACTTCGCTTTATGATGCTCTTAATCTCAAACAAAAAAAGAACATGAAAACAACAGGAAACGTGCAAACACAAGAAGCTCAGCTATCGCAGAGAAACCGCCACGCGATCTGTCAGATGAAATCTCGTTAATTGCTGCACGAACTGTTGCACAATTGCTGTACGAAAAATTTTAGGTGACTGACTTGAAGGTCACGCACTAAAACTTGCTTGTTCAACCTGTCTACCTGCGGCAAGGTCGCGGGTCGTCGATCGCATCTCGGGCACACTAAGTCTACGCCGTGCCTGGAACGTGAGAGAATCCATGACGCGGATGTTGGTTTCGGCCTTCAGCATCACGTACAGGTCGCCGGCGAGTGTCGTTATGCCGACAACTTCTTGCGGCAAACTGCGAGATGACCGCGATACCCAGCAGCCAGACCAGGAGCCCGAGCCTACGGCACAGTGAAGGCTTACAGAACATCAGTTTATTAGGCCGCTTCGCTTGCATTACACGGATGCGGCCTATTGCTACAGACGTCGCACGTAGCGTGGTCTGTCTGTGTGTCTCCACGTGTGTCTGTGTGTTGGCCACACGGATGCATGCACCTGCAAAAACAGCTGAACGGGTCGAGATGCCGTTTGTGAGGTTGACCCAGGTAGACCCAAGGAACCACGTATTAGATGGGGTCGAGATCCAAAGAGGCAATGAGCAATTTTGGGGAGTTCGGCCCATCGAAAAGCACTGGGAGTCTTTGCTGCGAAGTGTGCAGCGAAAGGGATCGGTCAATCCTCAATAACGGCATGGCAGCGCGACTGCTGCAGCCGACTGCAATGCTCCCTACTCGTCGGTGTCACATTACACTGTCCCGGTGGAAAATCCGCCCTCCACGTGGCGCGACATTTAGTCAAAATGTCAAAGTAAAGTAAAGTAAAGTAATCGTCGAATTGTATAGCGCACGTCGTAAACCACCTCTAATGCGCTCAGGAATGACACACGTTAGAGGGATCACACAGTTTTACCTGCCACCCACACGTTTATCCACGAATGGAATGAACCATCTTGCCTTTACTCCGTAAGCGTTCACCAGATGGCGCTACCCGGCCTCGAAAGATGAAAGGCTGAGTTGGCCTCGTTGGCTGACGGTTTACCCACATAAGTGGTCACGCATCAGCTGCAGGCCGAGCGTAGTTCAGGGAAAGTTTGCCGGTCACAGACCGACGTTCTACCACTGTGCCATGCAACCAACCATTTGCATGCACACATTTCAAGCTTTACTCTATCCAACATATTATGCATATTTATCTTATACACCGTACATAGTAATAGAATTATGACAGCAAAGAAAATACAAAAGAACAACTGAATTAAAGTTAACTAAACGCAGAAACAACTGGGAATACACCAATAATTTCTCGTGACTTTTTCACGTACATAAACCAGTTTAATACCAAACAATAAGCTCTACGTTAAAAATACGATGACCGTACCGCAACCGACGAAGAACGGCTGGCTATACGGGTTGCTCGTACTGTATACACTGTTCAGAAAATAGCGTTTCGTACGCATACGTGAGTTCGTAATTAGAAAACGGGTGGATACTGAAAGCCATTATTACTGGATCGCCTAATGGGCCAGTATTGTTTTGCACGCTGTCATCTGTCGGCGTCTGTCGTCGTCGTTTGTCGGCGTCGTCTGTCGTCGTCTGTAACGTTGCCGGCCGGCCGCCGGGCGCGTGGACGGTCGGCGCGCCGGCGACCGGGCGCGTGGGCGGTCCGTGGCTGAAACTGCACGGCGGGCCAGTACGGTTACGTCTTGTTATAGGGCGACACCTTGTTATTACGCGGTTGATAACGCACGTTATTCACAGAGTGAAGAATCGCAAGTGGCTTCTCGCGACATTGAAAAGTCCACCAGTTTCGATCGACAGTTACAAATTATAGGCCACGTACGAATGTGTACAGATACAGTGTACTAAGTTAACTCAACATGTACATGTGCTATATTTCCCGAGGTATGGGAGTTACATAGGTTTCAGACAGTTAGTGACCTTCAAGGCCACTCAGTGGTCAGTGATTTTATGCTAATCTTCCATTGTAACTGTGTCCCTATATTGTACCGTTTCGGAGATATTATCACTTGTTTACCAAAAATTAAAGAAACACCCCATTCGAGAGCTAATCTATTATTCCTAATAGCGTATAGGAATGACAGATTACTACCGAATGAATACGTACGCTATTAATCATACGGCTTCCTATTCACCTTTCAACGTCATCGTCGAACTCGACAGACTTCAGCAAGCAAGCATTCACCTTTTATAGAAACGATGCATCTATCTTGTACCATGGCATTTTCTAGATGCGAATTATCTGTCGAAAGTCGCAAATTTTTCCGATCCCACGCGTATTTGAGGTCCCCGTTGGGGTTGACTTCTTTGGAATTTCGTCAAGATCTTTGGCATCAGAAAACTGGAATCCCCGTTAGCGTTATTTTTCTTATGATAAGTTTCGCTTCGCCGTTTTGACAGAACGCCGGCTTGTGTCAGACGGACAGACGGACACACGTACACGGGGCGTCGCATATACCGCGCTAGCATAGCATCGCATGGTAAAAAGTGATCATAATGCTGCTCACACGACATTTCAGTTTTCAGTTGCAATTCAGGCAACTGTCGTTTGACCTCAGTTCCTTTTCTTCCTGTCTTTCTGCTCGTTATCAGATTTCGAGGAAGCCAGTGCGACAAAACCGATTCAAGAGCATGCACTTGTCTTGAGAGTGTTTCCTGTCTATTTGGATTGCCGGGCGACCAAACGTCTGAAAATAAGAAACAAGCGACATGCAGTTATCTATCATGTAACTACCATATGCAAACTAGAATCTTCACTCTCACCTAGAGGCCAGTCTTTCATGAATATTTAACAGAGTGCTGACGCCTAAACCTATATACTTTCGACGAAATAACTTACATATTACTCTAAAATTTTTAGCGATTAGTTGCAACAAACATTCGCTATTAACTCTTCCGAATTAATACGATGGAAGTGAAGTGGAGCTACGGTTACAACCTTTAACTCAATGACTGTGTGGTTTGAAAATCTTTTTGCCCCATTCACCCTTTTCATCATTTTTAGAATGCCATTTCCTTTTCCAAGATTGTCTGACTAAAACGCATTCCAAACAAGTATGTCGATCCTCTTTATCGTCGGGCCGAAATATACCATGGCCGTGTCGCTTGCTGCCCCCGAAGTGACTCCCGGTGAGTATGCGGATGAGACAGACAGACGGACAGACGAACGGACGCCAGACCGTTACATTACGCTTTCCGCTAGATGCGGTCAGCGTAATAATATTGGGTATTATGCAATGAAACATCATATTATTCATGATTAATATTCTGTCATGAAGACCGTCTCCCATACGTGCTACACGTGATTTTTTCATCACTGATCGCTGACATTTCGGCCCATAGATCTGCTAAATGTTCAATATTCCAACTACTTGAGTCTGCCAGCATATGGTCCTAATTCTCCCTGAAACCCAGAAATTACCCCTTCCGGTGAATTCCTCCTGGTTGGAACCCTTGCCTGTGAATTAGACTTTCCGCAACGTTCAATAACTCGTTTCCGAGAATATGATGTAACGTGTAATCTTCTGGATTCTACACTATGTCTCAAAACACCCCCGACATTTTAAGCTGTAACTTAAGCCAACGTTTTGTGTTTGTCTATTACGTAAGGTAGTGCAGGAACACTGTTTAGGTGATGTGGGAAAATAAATTCTTTTGATTGCCTATATCTATAAGTAATATTTGTGCCAAAATTATTCAAACCAGAAAATGTTAGCTCAGGTTACAGCTATAATTTCAGGGTTTTTTAGACACAATAATAGTACGGAAGTACATAACTTATTGCGCTGTCGGCAGAGGACCGAGCCACGGCACGGGTAACATGCACCGAAAATGTCGTGAAATTTGGACATGTGGTTTTTGAGACATTCGAGCACATAAACAGACACACAGACACGCCGATCGCAATACTTTGCACACCTATCGGGGGCGAAGTAATAAAAAATGGAAAGCGAGGTTAAACTCACCTTTCTGTTGGTTTCGTGCGGCAGTGCCGTACGATCGTAGATTTTCGTCTTCGTCTTCACCTTGGACATCAGCGTCATCAACGAAGACCGCCCCAACCAGGTTGATGCCCGTCTGTGGCAAGTACTGGCGCAGATTTGTCGGAGTAAATAGTACTCGGAGAAGTGGACACAGATCGTCTTTGATCTCTTCGTGGACGAGTTTCGTGGCTGCTGCGTGCAGTTGGTAACTGGATCTCAGCAGATCAATCGACGATGCTGAATCGATCGTTTGCTGACACTGTTCTACGAAGCTCGCCAGTCTGCCGGCCTGTTCTTGAAGTTCGACGCACTTGTTTTCAGTCTTCGTTTTCTCCTGTTCCGCGGCTTCCAACTTGCACTGAAGTTCCTCCGCACATTGGTCGAGATCCTGGTGCAGTTTCTCCAGCTCGCTGCACAGTTGGTTCCTCGCGTCGTGAAGCGACTTTTCCAAAGCGTCGGCGGAAGTCCGGTGTGCGCTCGTGGCGTGACGACACTCTTCCAGCTTGGCGCTGACCTGCTCCAGATCACGTGACAAACTCCGACGGACCTCCTGCGATGCCGCGTCTATGTCGCACCATTTGTGATCTTGATGAGCCTCGAGTGAGACGCACAGAACGCATCCCATGTCTCGGCAGTCCCTGCAGTAGAGTTCCAGAGGCCTGGCATTATGCGTCGAGCAGGTGCGTGCCGATGAATCACCAGAGCCGCGTGTATCATCCAGCTGCCGCGAAACTGTGCCAAGTTCGACAACTCTGTGATCAGTCGCTAACCGCAGACGGTTGTGCCCTCTGCCGCATCTGTTGCACAGCTTCTGGCGACAGTTCTCGCAGTACATCGTTGCCAGCGCGTATCCCGTCTGACCTGGGACTGAGTCATCCTGTCCTTCTATGTCCGAGCATATTTCACAACGATACGACACCACGTTGACGCTGATGCTGCCGTCAAGTGCCATCCTGCTAATACATGTAACTTTTTGAAGTAGTGTATAGACATACGAGAGAGGTTAGATGTAAAGTACTATTCGAAATCAGTATTTAAAGATCTGAACATATCAACTACAAAAAACTATCAAAAGCGGTTGATGCTTGCTGAATTTGGTGCATTTTGCATAACATGGAACACTATACTGATAAACGCGTTGCAGTTACAAGTAGGCCTACTTGACAAAGTAAACATGATCCAGCTGTTATTACGCCGCAGCCGTATAATATATGCCTGACATTTACATTACACATTAATTATATCGGCAATTTAACACGCAGGCACCTGTAGGCCTACTCTGCCTTGTAGGCACACGCTGTGTCATGTTTTAGACAACGTAGGGCGCCCTGTCTTACTTTATTATAATGTATAATAGCAGCTGTACATTATATAGGCTGTTTATAAGCTCAGTTTACTTTGTCCAAGATTACTCTGTGCATGCTTAATATTATTGTTACTTAGTTATTCATAATAATTAGCCTATTGTCTTAAAATAATAGCCATTGGCATTGCGATGCTGCTGGTGGGTTTGTATGTTCTGCTTTGGATTTTTTAAAACTGTCACACAGTTATTCGACAACGGATGCACGGATCTCAACGCGGATAGTTGCGTTAACACCGTCAATAAAAAATCCTACGGCTAATAATTTGGTGAACTTCGGTCAGAAGACGTTGCCATAGCAACCGGTTTTTTTTGGCGTGAAAAGGCAACTAATTGGCATGAAACGCGTTCATAGTTTGTGCTGGCATTCGACAACTGTTAAGATCGCAACGAGTATTATTGCATTATCACCGCCGTTGATCTTTCTACGTCTATTAAAAATTTCGTGAAGTTTGAACTTTGGTCCAGTAACCTCTGAGATCTTGTGGCGAGTTTGCAGATTAAGTGCGTGGATGCACACATGAAAAATTACTCACATTTGCGTTGTTTTCACCGCAGGCAATACACTGAGACTGACCTTCACCAGACTATCAGCAAATATAGAAAATGTAGAGCTATTAGTGGCTTTAATAGTGCGCTTTATAATAGTATATTCAAATTGTGACAAGTCAATCACGTGACGTTGCTATGGTAACCGATTTGTGTCGCGTGTTGGCGAAAATTGACACAAAGTCATGCCGTTTGCCGTCTTCATTCTCTTTGCGGGCATTCGACAACATTTGGGAGAATCGCAACGCGGATTGTTGCACTAACACCGCCGATAATCCCTCTACGTCTGTAAAAAAATTCGTGAACTTTGGTCCAGTAACTTCTAAGATCTTATGGTGAGTTTGCAGGGGATGGGTGGGTGCACATAGGCAAAAATGCGCACTGCACTGGCTTTAACGTCATTCGCTAGGTGGCACTACCATAGCCAGACTGTAAGTAAGTAAGAAATGTACAGTCGAATTTACGCACGCTGGGTGGGCTACACGTTGGGCTTTGCCCCGCTTTCTAGTTTTATCTTTTTCCCGAACCTCGCCCATGCGGGATACAAACGCCAAATAACGCGATTTTACCAAATTTTTTAAATTTTGGGCTCCGTACCACTCCCTTCCCCGATCAGAACCAAATTTGGCATTATAGAGTGGACCTAACAGGTACTTAAGTAATGTGCCAAATTTCCCCGCGACCGATAAATACTATGACCCGACTGAATAGGTCAAAGCGCAAATTTCGACCAATTTTGCAATTATCGTGGAGTTCGTGTTCCCACCCCTTGACCGATTTGGGCCAAATTTGACACGCTGCGCATATGGGCCAAATTTCATGCGATGCGAATGGGTTATATGTTCTGTCGCCAATGAGGGGCGAAAACCTCACTCGAATTTTACCGCATTTTGAACTTCATCATTCTGTAGTTGCGCCAAGCAGCGTAGATACAAAGTTGAAGGCGGATGCACAAGTACAAACCTTCCCCATCCAGTGGTATAAAAAGGGTTTCTGTGTTCCAATGCCTTCATGACAAAGTCGTTAGCAATGTCGTCTAAAAGCGTAACGGACAAAACTCAAACAAAACATATCGAACCTTTTCGCTCTCGGCAGCACGCGAAGTCCCATTCCTATACGAAACTCGGCGAGTTGATAGACTAGATAAGTTCGTACTCCGCACCGTTTTTGCACCTCCAAAATATATTGGCATCCCACCTAGAGTTTCGCCGCCAAGGGCGCTGAATATTTGGGGGGAAAACGCACTCCCCAACTCCAAACACGCATAGCTCTAGAATTTCTAGAGCGAACTTATCACATTTTAAGAGTTAACCGAGCATGAAGCTGCCTACAAACCCTGAAAATTTCGTAACAATCGCTCAAATAATAAGACCGGCGGGGCGTTTATATTCCAAAATTTAGTAAAAATTTTCAGGTTTTTAGCTCCACACCGATAGGCATGAAATTTGGCGTAGAGGAAAGTCGACTTCTCCACGTTAAATTTCACCCCCATCGGTGCAACGTGTCGCCCGTCGGGACAAAAACCTACCGGTAATAGAAGTCCAGAATGCCTATAACAAAATGACGTGTTTAGAACGCCTGGCTATAGCGTACGGTACTCACGTGCGCTCTGGTTCTTCGGCAATGCGTACGTTGAAAAGCTATAGTTACGTTTCCGGTGTCAGCCTGTTACACGCTTGTACGGTTGGATATAATGGCATGCGTGACTGCGTGTACGTAAGCATGGGTTGGTTACACACATCAACGATACCATAGGTCGCCTGTATGACATATACCGTCTTCACAACGTAGTAGGCCCATGCATGCAGCCACGATCATACGAAATGCCGTGGTTACAGTACACATTAACCGTTTAGCGGGCACATAACGTCGTACAATAGCTGGTGTTGATATTATCATGGTTTTACCACTGCAACTCTCTGTTTTCTCGTCTTTCATCATGCTTCATGGTCACTGGTCATCCAGTAACCATATTCAGCCTCTGCAACGTGTCATGAATGCAGCAACAGTCGCGTCACCGATTTGTCGGTTCGTGAAACCAGCGCTGAAGCCGCTGCATTATATACACTGTCCAAAACACGACACTAGTGCTATGGCTTGCTATAATTTCGATGAACATCGAACGATTTTGATAATTTTTCGCAGAAATGTTGGAAATAGAAAGCCGAAAATTGGGCCTCTTCACGTGAATGCTGAATGTTGTTTTGCCAACAGATACACAAAACAAATCTCAACGTCTCATCATCATAATTCTCGGTAACATTCCTGCCAAAAATCGGTTGATGTAAGTCGACGTTACAGCAAAACAAAGCAGTGTCGTTGTGAGACGGTGCCGATACCAGTCGAACAAGTATACAGCTCTTCTTCATCGTGGGGCCGAAATGTACGCTGCCCCCTAATGAGTCATGCGAGTATATGCCGACGGGACAAACAGACGGACAGACGGAGGGACGCCAGACCGTTACGTTACTCTTTCCGCTATGGATATATATGGTCATCGTAACAAACAAGTTTGTACAATACAGTACGATATGCGGAACTTTAAGGGGCGCAGAAAAGCAGACGGATAGCCAATTTAATCTACCGCACGGACCAAAAAAAAACGAAAATAAGTAAAAGAACTAAAACAACAAGCTCAGCTATCGTAGAGGGACCGCGCGACGCGCTGTGTGTGTGGGAACTATATGCGCCTATCTTGTACTGTTGTCGAGATATAGCGAGTTACTTGCCAAAAGTCGCGATTTTTTCGCCTACCCCTTTTATTTAGTGCCCCAGTTAGGGGTGATGCCATTGGAATTTCACCGAGATCTTTGGAATCAGAAAACTAGGCCTATAGAGTCCCTGTGCTGTCGTGCATAATTGTTTGCATGGTGATATGTTTGGCCGTTTTGATAGAACACCGACTGGAGTCAAACTGACGGACAGACGTAGGACAAGCATATATACCGCGCTAACCGCGTGACAATCCAAATAGATTCAACACTTCAACTAGCCTACCTCTCTACTAAAAAGGGTGAATGCAATCTACACATGAATAGGCGTTATACAAGTGAACAAGGCTGCCGCAGGCCTGCACGTAGGCTATATTATATAGGCTATAGGCTGATGATAACAGTGGGCGGCCGACCTATCATTTTAAGTCGGACTGTTGATCACTTGCGCATGAGCTCCATGAAATAACGCAGTTTTTTTGCTGTGCACGTTCTATTGACCTCGCAACTTTATTTAGGAGGCACTGAAAACAGAAGCTATCTTCTACATTTATCGCAGGCCGCCGACTGATATAGGGGCCTAGATCATAGATGTGATAGCCAACGTCAGTGCTCAGAAATTTAGAATTTGGGGATAAAATTTTCATATTCGCTGTTTTAAAGGGCGGCTTTTATAACTAAGAAAAATAGAATTAAGTTTTGTTTTATAATGTCTTAGTAAAATGGGCGAAAAGGCAATATGTGATGCTCCCAAAGCGCAATTGCACATCTCAACTACACGTGACCCAGAAAAATAACAAATTTCAACGTCGAACATAAGAGGCCTAAGCAATGATAAAGGAGATGGCCACACTGTCTGCATTGGTCAACAACATCAACACCAAAATATACATCGAATATCTTAACAAATATACCATAAAATGTATCATCCGTATTATTACAAAATGCGCTGTTAAAGAAATACTGCAGTCTAATTTCTAAAAAGTTTATTATTTATACATTATTTGATTATTCAGCCATATTATTTGTAACCCCCATCATTTTTATGGTACCGCGTAATAATGTAACTGCTTAGGCCTACTATCTTGTGGCATGTAAGAGGCTGCATAGCCCTTTATATAGCATATGTTGCAAGTAGAATTGAACTGATCTTGGGTAAGCAGCTACTCACTTTACTACAACCTGCATTTTTTGTGAACAGCGACAGTAAATGTGTTTGATATTTACTTCTGTTTGAAAAAACGCCACCCAGAGTTCAGAAACTTGAAAAACTGACTGTTTTTGCACATTTCAGTATTTAGACAGTTAAAGGCAGATTGACAAAGTCAACTGTACGTCACATTCAATTATATTTCACCCGTCAACACAAAGGTCGAACAAAAACACTCAGCGAAAGGCGCACAGCAAGGCAAGCAGACCACTGGCCTCGTACTGTGAAACAAGCAATGTCAATCATTTACGCCGGATCTTAAGCTCCATCTACACCAGCAACAATGTTATGCAAGCAACGTTTAATGAATATGAACACAGAACATCGAACATAATCACTGGACATAAATGTCGAAGCAACATTGTCGAATGCTGCAAGTCGAACGATTCTTTCGACAAAGTCGAACGTTGCTTCGATATTGTTGCCGTTCTTGGCAACAACGTCGAACGACATATTATATATCGTTCTTTTGATAAGTCGAAACAAATTGAACGTGTGCAATTTTTCGAAAAAACGAAATTTCACGAAAAACTCGTTCGACATTCTTACCAAAAACGGCAACAATGTCGAAGCGATATGAACTCGTTCGAAATTGTTGCCGTTTTTGGCAACAAAGTCGAACGTTGCTTCGACATTGTTGCTGGTGTGGACGGGACTTTACGTAGGCTATCATGAAGAAGCTGTCAACATTCAAAATGCAACGTGGGTTCAACCTTACGTTAGCTGAAAATATACACACGCACCATTTAGTAGCAATTTTCAGGCGAATCTGATCAAGCCGGTCGACCTTTGATTTTCTTCTCACTTGCCCCAGTAGGAGTGCGAAATATTGCGATCGGCGTGTCTGTCTGTCGGCTCGCATATCTCAAAAACCACATGCCAGTAGTGTTAGTGTTAGTCACAGACTGCCGTAACTGACGGCACTACGGTGAAACAAAGTGATACGCCTACAGGAAGTGACACAAATCAACAACAGTCGCTGTCGAAGCGATGGGGGGTTCTATTTCCTCTACTGTGGGCTATAACTGCTGCCACTGGTGGAGTACGCACGCAAATGGCCGCATCGCTCGTCATCGCTTCCACTCAGTCGTCAAGCTCCAGATTCATCGCTTCAGACAAAGAACGTTTGCTTTCAAGCCAGTAGGTCGTTCTTATGCCCTTGCCCTAAACATTCATAACAGAACAAAAACAACTGTTAGTAAACCAGCCAATCAGTCACAGTGTAGCACGGTAGTGCTTACACTGTTGTAAGGGTGACCAGCTATTCCTATGGAGAAGGGCAAAATTGGGAGTATCAGAACTCCAAAATCCCTGAACCGATTGTCACAAAATTCGGCATGGATTGTCGGCGACATGACGTCGCACGTCAAAGTTTAAACCGATCGCCCTAGTAGGGGCGTCCCGGCAAATGGGCGAAATATCACTCTCGTGTGGTTTTTAGTTTTTTTGTGACCCCCAAAATTTGCTCGTGTCCCGAGCCGAAACCGGAGAAGCAATGTTTACGCTATTTGATTCACAGGATGTCAGTTTTATGTTATTGCATTCCTGGAGGGACAAAACTGCAAATGTTTCCGTTTTCATACATTTTGTACTCCGAAAACACCCACAAAGGGGCTTGAATAGGGATTTTCAAAAATAACGCGCAAAATATTAGAACTTTACGTACATCGCATTATTAAAACTACTGCACCGATTCCAACCAAATTTTGCAGAATGACAAAGACCTCCAAATACTCTTCGCTGGTGGTCCAAACACGCGCAAAAACATTAAGATGGCGACGGCCGCCATCTTGGAAAAATTGAAATTGGCCATATCTCGACAACTGTTCGACCGACCGATACGAAATTTGACAAGTTGACGCATATTGCACCTCCGAACCGTACGGGCAGGTAAAATTTCGAACTTTTAAAAATCCAAGATGGCTGACGGCAGCCATCATGAAAAACGGAAAACGGCCAACGGTTTGATCGATCGGCACATAAGTTGGCGTTTATTGGCCATATTAACCCATCAAAATGTGGAATTTCAATAATCCAAGATGGCGATTGGCCACCATTTGAAAACCGTTAAATTACTATATCTCAGCAATGGGTTGACCAATGGCCGGGAAATGTGGCATGATAGCGACAATGAACCAATGAACTTTACTTTGCCATCACATACACCACGCTTACTATACGTTACAAGAACTCATCAGGAGATGAGATAGCAAACGTCAACTTTTTACGACGATATGGCACGTACGTACTTCAAAATACTAAAAAAGAGAACCTACTTCGTTTAACCAATTAGACGATAGCTAGTTAAGTACTGCGCATTCAGTCTTGAGTTTATGAATATGCTACAGTCCACCTTGCTGTTATAGAATATTTATGCCGTGGGAGTCGCGCGGTCCCTCTGCAGACGTTTACTAGCTAGTAGACAGTAATCGT
>Ga0209780_1002596_pt1 | contig 12939 bp, 10 predicted proteins | sample WorMetexBAHAMAS2_FD_187384 | JGI IMG/M metagenome (GOLD analysis project Ga0209780, IMG submission 187384) | Marine gutless worms symbiont microbial communities from Max Planck institute for Marine Microbiology, Germany - Inanidrilus exumae... | ecosystem: Host-associated > Annelida > Digestive... | reverse complement strand
AGTCTCAACTCTCGGTCTCTCCCGCCTGTAACTGGTGGCATTCGACAGTTGCCAACTTGCTGTTAACGTCTACGTCTGTCGCGTGCGCGGCTCTTCCAGCACGAGTACAGTACGACGAGCTGCTGCTGCTGCTGCTGCTGCGGTAGCTTACGGCGGTGACGCAGCAGCAGCAGCAGCAGCCGGCGCCGAGTTGTTCGGAGTCGTTCGCCGGCGGCAGTATGCGACGACACGTGCGGCGAGACGCCGGTAAGCCGCACGAACAGCACGGCTACTGAAGCTGTAGATGGCGAAGTTGAGATTGGCGTGCAGGTGCGCCAGCATGGACGTGAACAGGTGAACGGTCAGCGGCAGGCTGTCCGAGCTGTCGTACAACAGCACGACGACGTACGGGGTCCAGCAGCTGACGAACGAGATGAAGATGACGAAGACCGTTTTTACCTGGCGAATCGTCTTCACCGTTGCCGCATAGCTAGCTCCGGTAGCTTCCTGTACGCAAATCCAAGCGCAAGTGTTTGGGCGATAACGAATGACACGGTGGTGGTAGTTGTGGGAGATCCGTTTAAATTCAATAAACTGAATTGAATAAACAAAAACAAAATTCATGATGTACGCTATGAGTAAGAGTGAAGTAACTAAGTATACGCCTCATTTGTATAGCGCTTTATTATGAGCTTGTCATTTTTAAGGCGCTCAGGTATGGCGCGTTTAAAACACAAGATCACACAGTTTTACATGCCATCCACACGTTTATCCACAACGTGGGGTGCGTGCCTGTGGACTTTTTTCCGCTTGTCAGGGACGCTCGTTAGCATGCCTAGGCACTTTTCTTGAACGAAATAGACTATGTAATTCAACATAAGTACCTGACTGGTAAATGATATCGCAACAAAAGGCATTATGTTACGCGTAAAAAGCAGCATAAATCTTTGTCGGCCGGGGCTCTGCCCCGGACCCCGCTCGGGGAGCTTACGACACTCCCCAGACCCGCTAGTTGGCTGGGCAGGGGATACCCTCCCCATTCCCTTGGCGTCTTGCTTCTCAACCAAATTCAACTTCTGTCGAAAGAAGTCTGCTACAAAGTTTCTTTGTGTAAAAACTTTCAGCAGAGTTGTAGCTACATCATTCTTCAATCTAACCGTCTATAGACGGATTGCGGGCGACGTCTCCATGTACCCAAAAATTTGCGCTCAAAGTGACCCACCCCTTCAGGAAACGCCGATTTCGACAGATTTCGCTTAATAGTACAGCAGCCATGAGAGCCAACGAGAAAAGTTGAATTATCGCTAATAGAAAGTCGACAATGGGCTTTCCATCGAGCCACAGATGAACCTTGTGTGTTATCTTTAATTCCTCCAAAGGGTGGCTCAAAACGAGAATTGTTACATAATTTTGAGTTGCCTTTCATATCTTTGTTGCAGGTAATCGCATACACTTCAAATTTGATATGCCGACTGATCATAGCAAGTCCCAGCCTACTCACGACAAACTGTCTCTGAAATGGGCGTGGTCACGTCACGTGATCCACTTTAAATGTCAAGGCCCTAAACATACCTCAAGAATAACTTAAGCTAAAATCGTCACAGGTAGGCTAAATCTAATTTACCAAAAGGACGACATTATCATCCCCTCAGTGGGCGTGGTTATGGTCACGTGACTGTTTTAAAATTTTGTCGTTTGCCGTGATGCAGCGTGGGTTCGTCAGCGACTGCTGAGCTACTTGTAGTCAATTCCACTTCACATCTTTATTTTAGTCTCCGCTGGGCTGGCTGCTGTGTACAGCTGAGGGCCGTAGCGATCTGTGAAACAGTCGATTCTGTCATGCCAATCAAGCACGTTCCGTGTGGCGACAATAAAGTTAAGCGGCTGCTCAACTCAGCTCTTTAATCAACTCCGTCAGTTTCCAGCAATTTCAGTCCACCCTCTTGGGCATTTGGCCTCGTTTAACATCACTACCAACAAGCCGAACAACAGCTGCTCACCACCAAGACCAACCGTGTATACATGATTGATCAGAGGAACGTGAAAACGCGTAGTTATCCCACTACTGAAGAAGAGCATGCATGCACGACCTGGAAGGTAAGTTTACTGCGTGAAATAAGCTCGTGTCGGACGAGTAATGTCAGTAATCGACGAACGCAGTCCATTATAATGAGCTCGGTAACCCATCACAATAGTATAAAAGTAAGAGTTCAACGTCCAATTACACCAATTAACTCATCACCGTTGCCTATAGATGTGTGTGTGTGTGTGTGTGTGTGCGTGTGCGTCTTCTATATTTCTCTGCAATCGAGACCACGCGTTTGCCTTATTACATCGCCCGTGCTACGAACGCGATCTTTTTTGCGCACGTTTCTTCTTCTTTTATCTGTCAACTCACTTTCTTCGACGTCCGTCAACCGACATTCTCGAAACTTTTTTACATTACGTGCTTTAGCCCCAAAGGAAGCCCTGCTATGCCGATTTCCTGAAAGTACCCCCTAACAAAAACGAGGGGCGAAAACCCCAAATTGCGCCCAATTTCGCACCTAACCGCAACATATTAAACGTCGTAACTCGTAACGTGGAAGGAAAATAGGAAATCGAAAACAATGGCGTTAATCACTGATTATTTGCCTATTATGTTTACCAAATTTGGTGGGGGTCGGTTAAACGTTGACAGAGATCGACGTGGTAGATTATACGTAAGTGGGAAAATTTCGCGATTTTTGACATAATATCACGTTATATCTCGGTAAAAATACGAGATAGCTCTATCATTGCTGCGAATGACTATTAGAAATCATATGTAGCCTGATAATGGTGACATTGCAAATGACCTTGAGTGACCCTTAACCACACCATGTAGCCATTTTTGTAAATTTTGAGGGGCCTGTCCTTTTCTCAACTCACTTTCTCCAACGTCCGTCAACCGCCGGTGTTCCTGTTCAGTAAGCCAATTGTGAGCATTCATGTTTGTTGTTCATACATCGAAATGCCACGGTCAAAACTGCACAAGGCGGGCGATCATCAGGTTGAGAATTGACACGTTAATTGCCAACATTCTAGTTTTTTAATGACCCCGACTGACCACTAACCGCGTTTTCGAGGTCATACCCAGCAACAGTGCGTAGCTTTGTCAGCGGCTTGTCAGCGGTCCGACGTTTGTCTGTCTGTCTGTCTGTCTGTCAATCACATCACTCATGCATTGTTTCAAAACGGCGAGGCCCATCGGCAAGAAATCTACGGTGAATTTACCGCAGGACATAGGCTACAACTACATCAATTGTAGCCGATGTAGTAGTTGTAAATATTCAGTTTTAACCATAACTACTTATTTTTTACGTTTCGGCTATACTTATGAACACAGCAAAGGAAGATGGAGACAATCTGAACAGCTTCATGTAATAACAACCAATGGGCTCACAGCGGCAGCTAATCCGCTCAGTAACGATTTATAGGATTTTCTGGAATAGAAATCAACAAAAGTTCAGTCTTCGGCAGATTATCCGCTGATTACAGAATACAGATGCCTTTGTAAAGACCAAATCCGCTCCATTATTCTACTTTTTAACTTTTAATCGGATAGCTTCGACAGCATTGTCTGTAACCTGTGTAATAAAATTTTACGACGACTCGGGACAGATCAAATGACCCAGCCTTAGTGTCGACTGCCTTTTGAGTCTAATCAAGATGTTGTTTACGACTACGAATCAGATCTAACAAAAACCGGAGGTCTACTTGTTTGTGCCTAATGTTATGTAATTTGAGATGCGGGCAGAGAGGATTTCCTGCGCCCGTCACATCACACTCGATTGGATTGGATTGGCTTGAAGTTGAAGTAAATATTAATTTAAAAGTAGCGTCATTTGCAGTGAGCGAGAAATGCCGAATAGTCTAATAATCTACGCTAGTCTTCTTGACTGCACAGATGGCAATCAGCAATTGCATATATTTCTGATTGTGTGAAGCTAGCAATAGATTTAGCTTCCACGCAATCACACGCCTCTCTTTATTCGCTGCGATGCGTGACAGTTTCGCGTTCATTGCCTCCAACGCTATGGCGGGTATTTCGCCGTGTTGCGGACGCATTCATCCACTGAAGCGACCGCAGTCGTTTGAGTTCGCCAATCTACATCGTTAGCGGACTGGGTAGCTCATGAACTAGAGAGCCCTCACTCGAGGTCGTACCGACCACCGTAGCATGCACAAAGTAATGTAATGTAATGTCAATGTGAAGATTAAGGTAACACTTCACGAGACAGAGTCCGTCACAGGGGCACCTTACAATATTAAAGTTAGTCTGTCACACAGCTAAACACTATGGCGAAGAGTATGACGACTGGAACAAAGTACTCAATAAACAACCTAACCTGCATCAATGAAATAGTTATATCGGAGTGTGCACCCGTAACCGAAAACGTGCATGTCTTTATCCTATGACCGTGAACTTTGACCTGTGACCTTGACCTTTGAACTGGGCTTAGATAGTGTGAAGATAAACAAGGCAATTGTAGACAGAAGACGTCGCTCCCGGTGCGCAATTTGCTGCCTTTGTATAAGAGGACAAAGTGAAACAGCGCGTGGCGCCCCTAGCGAATACTTTGGAAATTTATGACTACTTGCTGCAACCCGGCGCCCATGTCGATATTGCCAACGTCACGCCGCATGGCCCATTAAGTGTGCGGATAAATAGGAAGAGGATCAATGGACCCATTTCAGCCTGGGTAATTTATCACGGTTATATTATAGGCTAGTACTCGCCGTAATCATTCCCCCGACCCAACGGCGGGGCTGTCATGCGGCGTTGGTGGCGTTATGATACGTTTGGCTGTTTTAATAGAACACCGGCTTATGAAAGACAGACAGACGGATGGACAAACGGATGGACGGACAGTCACGGACGGACAGACAGAAAGGCACCAGACCTTCGGATATATCGCGCTACATATATGCGTTGCACAGGCGTCGTGCGGTGGGTAACAAGAAGCTCAGCTACCGCAGCGGGATCGCGCAACGCGCTATGTTTATAAATTCGTAAATTAATTTCACAAATGTGGAAGCTAGTAAGATTTCAAACAGCTAAAGTGACCTTCAAGGTCATCCAAGAGCATTGGCAATGGTGCCATTCGACAGGCCACATACGATTTCCTATTAGACTTCCATTGCAACCATGTCTCTATCTTGCACCGTTTCCGAGATATTATCACTTATTTCCCAAAAACTAAAGAGGTCACATGACCCCGAACACGTCCCTTTCGGCGGTAATCTACCATTCATGCATTAGTACACTTCTGTATCAATCAGCACACGACATGTCATGTGCCTAGTTTCACCGACTCCAAAGACATGATTGGGGCAAAATTTAAAAAGACGGGTCGCGATTCTCACCAAACCCACTAGGGGATAGTCTGTCATCCCAAGGCCAGCATTTGATATATTCTACCTGCATACAAAATTTGGCGATTCTCGCTTCAGCCGTTCCGGAGACATGATTGCGGGCATCGAAATTGAAAATGGGTCATGTGACCCTGACCACGCCCCTTTAAGGGGTGGTTTGTCATCCACTTGCTACGGTCAACTTACTACCAAACTTGCGCTATCTATCACCACCCGCTACGAAGATATGAAAGGCGATACAAAATATCGAAAATGGTTTGGTTTGGGGGTAGTTAGGGTCACTCAAGGTCACTAAAAATAGCGCCATTCGATTGAACACATACGAGTTCCTATTAGCATTCCATAGTAAATATGTCCCTATCTTGAACCACTTCTGAGATATAGCGTAATATTGGTCGAAAATCGCCGATCTGAACCTATCCATCTCTATTTAACGTCCCCGTTGGGGGTGACCCCGTCCAAATTTTGCCGAGATCTTTGGCTTCGACAAAATACAGTCCCTGGTCTATCGTACGGCGTTTAGTCTGTTGGTACAGTGCCGCCTTGTGACAGACAGACGGACGGACAGTCGGTAGAACACACGACGACAGCATATACCGCGCTAGCATAGCGTCGCACGATAACAAGTGATAAGAGAACTGATTATGACATCACTGAAGGTCGCTGAAAATAAATGACAACAAAATTTACAAGCCTTATATAGTTGGTGCAGACAGGCACGCGCGACGCGCTGCCTCAGGACCAAAGTGTTGTACACAAAGGTGGACGCTCAGTGTGATAAACTGGCGATGATCGTCGGTCGAACTGAGTTGACAACACTTGCGACGGTCGACGTGCAGTTGCGAAATTTTTCTAAGTCTACAGTCTCAGAAAGAAGTACCCTTAGTTTTGAAGACATCCTAATTCCCTTATAAGACAGCGTATGATAAGCCGAGCCTCTGTGCCAAAATCCAGATCGATCTGTTCAGCCGTTTCGATAGAATTCCGGCTTGTGACGGACAGACAGACGTAGACGTAGCTAATATTGCTCTAGCACAGCGACGCGGGAGGAAAGTAAGTTAGCAACGAAAAGCTGGGTTCTCTTCTTTCGCGGGTTGGCACCAATTAGTATCATAAGATCGAATTTGTTTCGTACATAAAATATAGCAGGTGCAAAGATGGCCTGACTCGGTGCATAAGTAAGTGAGTAAGTAATATGTAACGGACGGATAGACAGACAAGTATGCAGTGCAGTTGTGGGTGGCGATCTTGCCTGAAACTGCGTTCTGAGAATACGATGTTTGACGAGTCGAATGTGGGTGAAGATTCGCCAGTAGCAGACGACGGTGACGGCGAACGGCAGCATCATACCCAAGATAACGAAAAGAACGGTGTAGTGGTAGGCGGTGGTCCGGTCCCAGAGACACTTCTGGGTCTTGGCGTCGAAACGATGTGAAGACCAGCCGACGTGGTTCGGTGAGTCCAACACGACACCGACCAGCCACGTCAGCACGACGGCGACTACGGTGCCGCGGCGAGTAAACACCGTGTCGTAGGCGGCCGTCCAGCAGACGTACAGGTACCGGTTGACTGCGATGATGGCGATGGTATACAGGGACGTGATGCAACTGACGATACAGAGGCTGGCAGATCCTGAACATAGCCAACGACTTCCACTGACCATCCGCTGCTCTCCAATCACTGTACCTTCAAACGCCGCAGTATGTAAATCTTTATTCGCCAACTAGTCATAGCAGCAGAATAATAAACACAAAATAAATAAGAACAAAACAAGCAGCAGAAGAAGTAAAATACAGTGAACAGTATGGTCTGTAACAAGCGTAGGCGCTATCACGCGTTTTTACAACGAAGTAATACTTACAATATAGTCCGTCCAAACAACATAGGAATAAATAATTAAGCTAACACAAAAACACGAAAAATACTAAACCTAAACAAACACAAAAACGAAAATTAATCTATACTTAAACCAACATGCAAATGTGAGCGCGTATCATTGAGCACAGCTGCAGTACCGGTACTGTCGTACACAATACAGCACAAAACAGTTATGGGACAGGTAGAATCGTCACGGCTAGATCCTGCAGTTTGAATCCTACCTGACATTCTCCTCTGTGGCTAAAAATAAACGAATGCATTGAATATAAGCTGCACACAGCAATAACACACACAAATTAATGTACCAGGTACACTGATGAGTGTGTACTGTACCACGCACACACATTACTCGGTTATGCGACACGACTGTAATAACTCTTCAGGGAGCGTGAGTTCTTCTTTCTGTCTCTCCCGCTACTCATTTTATAGCCAAATAAAACATTCTTGCTGCACGAAGCATATGTGGCTGTATTTGCATAGCACGAAATATGCTATGGTCAGGGGTGTAGTCGTGGGAGAGCGCGGGGAGCGACACCCCCGTAAATACTTCTGAGGGGAGCGGCGCTCTACTAAATGTTCACCATCCCAACCTATAATTGACATTGTGACGTAAAAACACATTTTCAAACCACTTTAGTATATCAGAATGCGCTAAAGCTCACCTACAGCAAGCTATAATTTCAAAATATTTTCGGGGGAGTATCCCCAATAAAGGGTTACAAAAGGAGGGAAGGAGGAATGGATGATTGGGGAGAGAAAAAAGAAGGGGAAGGGATAGGGGAGGGAAGGAAAGGGAAAGGAGGGGAGGGAAGCGCACCCCAAACAAAAATGTACGTACACCACTGGCCATGGCCCGTCTTGGCGAAATTTCAACGCAGTCACCCCCAACAAGGGCACTAAATAGAGTTGGAGTAGGCTGAAATCGGCGACTTTCGATCAATATCTCGCTATATCTCAGAAACGGTGCAAGACAGGGACATAGTTACTATGGAAGGTTAATAGGAACGTGTGTGCGCTGTATCGAACGGTGCTATTTACACGTTTTACAGTGACCTTGAATGACCCTAACTACCCTAAACCACCCCACTTTCGACATTTTGTATCGCCTTTCATATCTTCGTAGACACCGACCATATCTCTGGAACAGCTGATCATCTCAGGTGCTGTCAACTTAGGTGGACGGTGAGTGCGGTAAACTGGTGAAGGTCATCGGTCAACAATTTATCACACTAACCGTCGACATCTGTGTACAACGCGGTGGGCGTGAGGCACCGCGTCGCGCGGGTCTGTCAGCGGCAGCGGAGACTTGTTGCCAATACGAGTCGATCAGAATAAGTTCAATTTTTTTCTGCGCGACGCATTCAGTGCAAGCACGGTGAGCGCAATTTTGTCCGTCATTCTGTCGACAGTTGCGATCTGTGCCAAAACAGCAGAACGGATCGAGGTGGTTTCGCAAACGGCAGTTACCCTCTGCCTACCCTACATTATGTTATAAAAGAGGTTCGGGTGCCCCAAAATAAGGATACTTGAATCTGTAATCTTATAGGCCTACTCTCAGCTATAACCCTTTTTATTTTATAACCCTTTTATCTCTTCCCTTTTGATACAGAATGCTTTTGCTTTTTTCTTTATAACTGATTTATATTTGTTCGTGGTCATTTGGGGACAATGCAGAAAACAAAGAGGAAGCTTAATATAAATGCTAAAGACGATTTATGCATTTGTCGCGTAACCTTCTCCAACTGTTGGTGGGTATTTATGCGTAGCAGAAAATCGGTTTCTCTGCGACGTATGATCTTTCTTTAATATTGTTAAGAAGTAATTATTGCGTAAAAAGTAGTAGCCAGCACTCACGAGAGCGTTATGACCCAAGCCGGCAATGTTTTTGTTCCTCATGACCTTGACCTTTGACCTTTTGACCCCAAATAAACGGGGTTTCAAGACTCATCGTGAAACATCTCTGTGTCACGTTTGGTGATCCCAGCTGCGTCGGTTTATGAGATATCGTGTGGAAAACAAGAAACACATAAACGCCGCTGAAAACGCCACCCACGCGATGGCGTCGGCGTAGGTAATCACATGGTTCTATTTTTCCTGAATCGAATTGCAATGAAACACAGCATAAATTCGATGGAAAAGTTTTGCTTACCACCCGGACTGATTGTAGGCCTAATGTAAGTTGTTGGCGCTGTAGGAACTATACACGGACCTGCAATGGCCAGCGGGTTGATGACGGAGGTGACGATCAGGTCGGATGAGGCGAGGTTGGCGATGAAAGCGCGTCCGACGTCGTTGTTGGTTCTTCCTCGGCTGCGAATGTGTTTGACGGTCACCGTTGCGATGACGGCCAGGTTGCCGAGAGTTCCCACGAATGCCGCCACGCCGAGCACTCCGACATACAGGCCCGCTACGACCGGCTTGCGACTGTACAACGACTCCTGTTCGGTTCCCGCCGCCGCCGCAGCCGCGTTCGAACTGTTCACTTCAGCCAGTCCAACGAGTGGAAATTCCATGTATGGTCTCCTCGCTTTTTAGCTTTATCTATCACGGACGGACTATTTGTACATCTTTACTGCAGGTCGCACGCCCTTCTGCAATGCCGCACGTAACCAAATGTCATACGATCATCATAAGAGTGTACAAGTTTGACTCTTGTGTGTGAACCGACTGAACACCTTTTCGGCGCAGTTTGACGATCCACAGGGATAGTTAATAGCCTCAGTCACTGTCACGGCTTTATCGGAGCTTCGCGTATAGCGGTCCTGCAGTGTGGAACAGTCTGCCACCAGCCTTGCGCGAAAACATGTCACTGGCTACATTTAAGACAAAACTGAAAACGTATCTTTTCCGGCGTTCACAGTGACTCTCGAAGACCACTCGGCGCTGTTGCGGCGTTTTCGCGATGTCGGCGCCGCGACATAAGTGACTTTACTTACTTACTTAATTACTTACCATCGAGTGTGAACGGTAGCTTCGAGTCGACTAACCGGGTGGAAGGAAGGAAGGAAGGAAGGAAGGAATAACGATGCGACTCGCGCGCCTGAGCCGCAGCGGCGCGCACCTGCCACATGGCAACCGCATTCGACCGTAAATACGCGACCGTGTCACACATTGCAACTGGCTGATCCGATGACGGGATCTGTAGTCCGGCTGAGCTGAGTCGCTCATGACACGTGTCCATCGATCAGCCGATATTGTTGGCCGAGAAAAATTGGTCGACTTCTGTCGGCCGAGTTTTGTCTACACGACGTGTGCCAAGTGGCTATTCCACTGGCTATTTCATTCTCTTTCTGTCGTTTCACTTTTCTGTTTCGGTAGTTTCTGTCGGCGTGAGGATCATAAAGTACAACATGTTCTTCTTCTTCATCATCATCATTTAATTTCAAGAATGATACAGTGCACAATACAATTTCAGCAACAAACTAATCACAATCCTCGTGGTGAAGCAAGGCACACAGTGCACTGACAACTACATGTACACCAGGTTATAAGCCTAATAAACAATAAAAACACAGAACAGTCTAGAAACACAAAAACACGAACATATAAATAAAAACACAATAACAGACTGGGCTAATCATGTGTTACCTACTAAAAATTTCTTCACGAAGTTCAGTGCGTTTCATCGTTTCCTCGCAGGTCCTGTCTGCTCCATCATGACAACAATACACACCGAGTCTTCACATATCAGCTGCATCTGACGCTGTTCCACGTGACATCTTGACTCAGCGGATGGCAGAAGAGTTCGGCGTCACCGGCAGGGGTGACCAATGGATTGCCTCGAATCGTACTGGGCGATCCTTCTGAGAATCGTGCGGAAAACACACAGACAGACAAACAGACAAACAGACGCCGGTGAAACCCCTAAACTTCGTGACTGCCGTCGGCGTAGGTAATAAACTCAGTTATTGTCTAAAAATATAATATACTATTTACATTTAGCTACGTCAAATGACGTTTTGTGCTCCTTTTCACTAATTAGGCCCTAATTTACATTTATATACGAGTATAATTTGCAAGCGACGCGGACATTAGTTTCTGTACTGAGTTTTTGATATTCTGGTATAGGCCTATTACAAAAGTAGTTAAATAGTTGTTAGTAAATAGGCATAGCATAGGCATAGTTTAATTACTTTGGCATAGTTAAAAAAGTAAACTAATAGTTACAGTTAAACTACTTTTGAAGATGTTGCCCACCAGCTGACAAATTTAAATTTAAATATTGAAGACAGACTGATGTTAGTGGTCGCATGTATGAGTCGACTCAAGTTGTGCGACTGCACTGATGAAAGATGTGCGATGCTTATACGATTGATTGATTGGAGCAGTAGCTCGAAAGCTGTATCACATATCGTAAACGTTCGTAAATTGTGGCGACTTAAATTTTGTCATTAAATAACTCTAAACCGTTCTCTGCCTTTTTCAGAACACGGTACAATTTTCTGTAATAAATGTGCTATTATGAGGTTACGAAATTATTCAGACACGCTCAAAATTGTTATACGAAACAGTTGAAACTTCATCTTTCTAACTGGTGCCAGGAAAGGCGACTGCTTTGCGACTGACCTGACAAACTGTGCAACTCTTATTATTGTTAACTCTTTGTTATACACTGTTTGACATTGCTATACGAACATTGCTATAAGTATGCTAAATTTTTATAGAAACTTAGTATACTGACATCAGTGTCAGAGAGTATAACAAGAGTTGCACAGTTTGTAGATAATGTTATTGTTGTCAAAACCGACCTCTGGCTAACATTCGACAGCAATCAACCTCGTGATTCTTCACTTAGCTCGAACGCGGCAAGCATCGACACAAGTAAATACACCATCACTGTTACGCTACCATGGCGGAATCGCGACGTAACAACTATGTTCGTCCTCGTAAAACTCGGAGGGAAATGTACGCTGGCCGCGTCGCGTTCTGGTCCCTGATGAGTCATGTTGAGTATGCGTCGCACGCCCCGTTGAGGTCAACGAAGGATGGGACAAACAGACAGACGGACCGAAGGACGCCGGACCGATGCATTAAGCTTACCGCTCGACGAGGCAGCGTAATAACGAACTAAACAATGGTTTATAGCTTCATGCTTCACCGTGTCTCTGGAATCAACTCCCTTTATCTCTTCGTCAACATAATCCTGGTACCAGTTCCTCCACTTCCGACTCACCCACTACTTCATCTATCACTTCTGAAGTTCTTCTTCTTTTGATTCACCACTCTGCTCATCCACAACCGCCTCTCTCTTTCACTCCCGGCTTAAAACCTACCTTTTTCACAAATCCTATCCCCTGTAGTTTCACTTTTTCCTCCCGGACTGCCTACACGGACTTATGCCTGCACCGTTTCTTCTGAGCTTATCGGTTTTTGTTTTTAGTTTTTCCGTAATTTTTTGTTTCTGTGCCGTGCGCTAGACTAAGCTGTCCAGCTTTTGGGCGCACGTAAATATATCGTATCGTATAGCAACAGTAAGTAAACATGACTAATCAAAGCAGATCACTTTCATCGGCAAAGATGCCATATCGATAACGAAATACAGTCAAAAAACCTGGTGTAGCAGATATGTAATTTAGCACATTCAAACATGCACGTAATTAACCAACAAATGAAAGTGCGTTCTGGTGGTAGCAGATGAGCAGAGATACGGTGACAGATAAGCATTGGCGGCGCCAGGAATCTGAA
>Ga0209780_1002595_pt1 | contig 12940 bp, 7 predicted proteins | sample WorMetexBAHAMAS2_FD_187384 | JGI IMG/M metagenome (GOLD analysis project Ga0209780, IMG submission 187384) | Marine gutless worms symbiont microbial communities from Max Planck institute for Marine Microbiology, Germany - Inanidrilus exumae... | ecosystem: Host-associated > Annelida > Digestive... | reverse complement strand
CAGACATTTAAACGCCATCTCAAAACCCACCTTTTCCCTCACTCTTAACTGGCGCCACAAGCGCCTCTGCATCCCGCATAGGACACTATGGCGCTATACAAATGTTGTATTATTATTATTATTATTATTATTATTGTCTGTCGTCGTCGTCTGTCGTCGTCTGTAGCACTCCACGGCGGGCATGCAGGCGGCTTCACCCGCGCAATTTAGGCGACGACGTCAAGCCGCCTTCAGTCTAATTATAGCTAACGCCACGGCTTCACGGCGGGCCAGTAGTGTTACGTCCCGTTAGGGCAACACCTTGTTGGAGTTGAAACAGTAAGTCAGTGTTGGCATTCTACAGTCTACCCAGTTTCCCACGTCAGAACTAAACGGTACTGTTCATTCATTAACTACGCTTTACAGAACTTTCAATAAACTATTGTATGATGTTTGTTGTGTGTGTTGGCTATTTTATGCCTAAGTTGTATGGATCGTGTATTATCTACTAGTTTATTCTAGTTCGTATATATTATTGTGATTGCAATCGTATGTAATCTAGCGTCATGGCTACAATATAACAATAAACTTATTTACTCACTTACTTACTTACTTACTTACTTACAGGCAGTCGAATTCGGTTAGAATTTGTGAAACAGATAAATTTTGAGCGAATAATATCACATTTTATCACGCTGGCCGCGTTTAGCGGAAAGCGTAATGTAACGGTCTGGCGTCTGACCGTCTGCCTGTCTGTCTGTCCTGTCGGCATACTTACCGTGACTCATTAAGGGGCAGCATGCGACGCGGCCAGTGTACATTTCAGCCCGACAGTAAGGACCGACATACTTGTAATATTTTATTTGTTCATGTAAACTCTGCAGCGGTTGAAACTAACACGTGCAGAAATGCCAACAGGCGGGGTGCACGAAGACGTGCGTTTAGCAGTCGTCGGCGGAGGACTCGTGAGTATTGTTCGGATTTTTATTATTATTATCACATAAGCGCAACAACCGTAGGGACCGGGGGAGACTGGTCCCCTGACCAACAATGTATTAGTCCCCCAACTTCTTGGCCATAGTTTTCAAAAAGCAAAAAATCACAGCATGTATTGTTTCATAATTTTTATTTGCTATTTTGGTTCGAACAACCAGGGGTGCAACCACGGCAGAAAAATTGAAATTTTGGAACTAATTTAGCCCTTGACATGATTGTTGTTTGCTCGGATATGCACGTCCTATGAGCGTAGTAGTCACCAGAATGCAGGATTTAGCATCTGAGTTTTCAAAAATTTTCTAAGGTGACTATTAATAATCTGCATTTCACCAATAAGTGTTTTCCAACAAGGCGAATTTATCAAACGAGAAAATATAACTTAAAATAATACTCTTTTTACGATGCCACTTAATTGTAGCCACAAAACCCGTGTCGTTTTACTTCTACGTGTAGGCTATTTCTTTCCAGTGGCATTTTCTTCAAACATGTTGCTGTGTTTTCGTTGCATGACAAACACATTAATTTTGACGGTTAATAGATGCGCTACATTGTGGCGCAATTGGCAAAGCGTTGGACCTGCGATCAACAGGTCGTGGCTTCAAGTTCAGATCCTACTCGGGGCAAAGCTGCGTAATAACATTCGGCAAGTTGTTCACAGTCACACCTATGTGCCTCTGTCACCAAGCTTGGTACCGGCTAAGGGACGGTGATGGTCTGCGGCTGGAAAGGCAACTGGCGGAAAGTAATGGCAGCCATACTGCCGGGTGGATGACTTGCGGGCTGACTACCTGTACACCGGGATCAGTTCCGGGCCCAACGCTCGGTAACGAGTATGGGAAGCCTTTACCTTTTCAATGGATGCGCTACATTGTCTACCGTCATTATCGAGTACCCAGTCTTATCACACACAATCAGCACGTCGATCGAGGAGTATAAAGACACAGCCTTGTTGAGTGATTGATGACTATTACATTCTGCGGTGTGTTAGGTTGGAAGTTTGCAAGCATGCTTCCTGGCCAAGCGAGGTTACCAGGTCGACGTTTACGAGATGCGCTCAGGTAAGCCTGTAGAAGTTTCTGTTTTGCCTTTTGTTCGAAATTCAATAAAACCAAAATATGCAATCAAAGGTCGCTTTATAATGCTCGTCTCTACGTTGCATACATGCTTCGCTTTACGACGTTGATTCGTTTTCTACATTGTCAGTTCAGAATGATGGCCTTCGAGGTTTCGACGCTGCATAATAGAAGTTACACTACAAGAACGAGAAACGATAAGCCTATATACGGTAGTGGAGTTGGTAAAATTAAGTACTTCTAATTTAACTGCTCATTGATTTGCATTTGTCGTTTTGGTGCGATCAGTAGTTGCTGCGAAACGAACAGGCCTATAATTATGATCAGCAGAGCACAGGAATAGGCAAGTTTGGGGGTGTCCAGCCCATTGAAAAGCATTGAGCGTCTCTGCTGCGGTGTACGCAGCAAAAGGGATAGTTCAGTCCTCGATAACCTTACGACTGGTGATGCGGCCTTTTATCATCATCATCATCGTCAGTATTATCAGCGCCTCTGTATCTTCCGACTTTATGGCGCTATACAAATGCTATTTTATCATTTATTATTATAATTTATTACTAACAGATATTCGGCAGCAGAAGCTGGTACTCGGTCGCAGCATTAACCTGGCGCTGTCTCGACGAGGTCGTGATGCCTTACGTTACGTCGGTCTGGAAGAGGAAGTCATGAGAAATGGCATTCCGATGTATGCCAGGATGATCCACGATGTCAGCGGCCGCCGTCGACCTATCCCTTACGGAGTTACCAAAGACCAGGTTTTTAATTCTATATCTGTATAAAAGTCTTTCACTTGCACTGAGTTGTTCGATCTGTGTTTGCCGAACAGTCCGCCGAATTTACAAAACCATCAATTGCGTTTTGTTGTTAGTTAGTCGCTATACACTTCACCAAAATGATGATACTGAACCTAGAAGTCCAAAGCACCAACTGGAAGTCATTTACATACTTGCATGACCTTTAGTAGCATCGACATTATTTCTAACTGGCAGCCAGTGGCGGCGTAGCCGCGGGGTCAGGGGTTTAGCTGACCCCCCCCCCCAATGTTAGAGGTGAAGGGTCAATGCTACTGTATATCTTTGACCCCCAATAATTCGTCTAGGAGCACTTTTTCTGACCTAAAACGAACCAAAATGCAGGTTTTTGGCCAAAAATTTTCCGGGGCTGCTACTCCCGAACTCGCGCGGCGGTAGGGGCATATACAGGGTGGGCCAAACCGGACTGTTTATGAGAGATGATAACTTGGCGACAGTTAGTGGTAGAATGGCGTGTGATATGTCAGAAGTTTTCAAATTTTGTCTAGAAGAAATATAATATGCATGTCGGAAAATTTAAATATCTATTGCCTAGTTTGCATAAATATTTACTACTTATGAAATTATGCTGAATTTGACAACAACGCATGGATTTTACTTAATTTTTTTTCACTCAAATACACAGTGAATGTAACAAAACGATTACTAGGAAAAGGATATTTAAATTCTCCGACATGGCCTGTGTCCGATTCCTGTCATATTCGCAACACTCATAGGGAGGCTCGTCGCTTTCTTCCCCAACATTTTTAGACCTCATGTTTTGCACTTTTTTTCTAGACAAAATTCGAAAACTTTTGACAAATCACACGCCTTTCTACCACTAATCTTCGCAAAGTTATCAACTCTCAAAACAGTCCGGTTTTTCTGGTCCACCATGTAAAGGAACGACCGTCAGAATCTCGAGACAACGGCATAACGAATTTTTCACGTGACGAATTCACTAAAATTCACAATTTTCATAGTTTAGAAACGTATACATTTTGCACCAATCTGTGCAAAATACGAGAATAAATACGGGGAGAAAATAATACAGGGAGAAAAACTTGAAAATGGACCCTTTCATAGTTTGGCTGCGATAATTTTGTCCGTAAACATCAGACTTTCTAGCCTGTATTCGATTACTGTCATACTCGCAACATTGATAGGGAGCTCGTCACTTTCTTCCCCTAATATTTCCGGATCTCACGTCACTTAATTAAGGTTGTCCAACAATTTGTTTTGCATGAAAACGTTATAGGCTACATTACAGTATGTTATCTAGCTCCTGTTTTACTGTTACTTATGTTCGTGGCTGTGACTTGAAGCATGTAGTGGCATTTTGTATAATTTCTTTGACAGTCGTTTTAAGCTGACATATAGATCGCTGATTTCAATTGTACAAAATGACTGACACCTTAAAGAACTTCGATCCTTTGGCATACCTGCCTATTGTCAGGGCTTAAAATAATGGGGGCTCGGGAAAGGGGGGGGGGCTCAGCTGAAATTATCCCCCAGCTCTTAGCTCAGCCCCTCGGCTACATTGATGTTATGAGAGAGGGGATAAGGGAGAGGGGGTAAAAGGTGAGAGGGAGCCCCCAGCTTTTTCAAACTACTTTAAGCACTGCCTATTGTACAGTTGTGTAGCCCAGCCGACAGTGTGTTTATCGTATTTTTCGAGAGAGAAAAATAAACCGAGGATGACGAGACCGTGGTTACTGTTGCAATGCACTTAACTACGTGTTAGTTGATGTCTGTGTAGTACATAATGTCTGTTGATCGTCGACGACTCAACGAGCTGCTTATCACAGGTAAGTTGTTTGATTGCATCACTCACCTGGGCAGCCTGCTTCAGTGATTTGCACGGTCTGACGATAGTAATCTTAAGTACAGGATGGCGCAAGAATGGCTCAGCGAGTGCTGAAATAGGCGACAGAATCGAATTACAGTGAATTGACAGGACACAATAAGTTGGACTACTTTTGGGCTAGTCTGCGGCCAGCGTAAAATGACACCTATTGTGGGCCGTCATATAGCGTAAATGTACATTAACTTAACGAAAGTCTTCACGTGACATGATAGTTGCACAATATACCTGTGTTATAGCTGAGTCTCATGCTTTACTGCATGCTAATTCTGATTTCAAATTCCGTTTAGCTTACTTGGCATTTGGGACGTTTCAATTATATTCAAATTAAAATATAAAGTAAGTTAAGTAAAGTATGCGTCTATTTGTATAGCGCGTTTTACCGCAAAGCCTCAAATGCGCTCAGGCATGGATCACACAGTTTTACCTGCAAGTTACACCATGCCTGCCTTTACTCCCCAGCCGCAGAACATCACCGCTCTTTGGCTGGTACTCATTTTACCATCCCACGGAGCGTAGAAGGCTGAGTCGACCTGGGTGGTTGGTTACATACCGAAATAAAATGCCGCCCCAGCAGTCGAACCCGGACGGTCACCCATCCCAGTACTAACCGGGCTCAGCGTAGGTTAACTTCGTGATAGAGACTAACGACGCTACCACTACGGCACGCCACCACTGTACTTGTGTGGATAAACAAGGGCTAGAAAAGTAGGTTTTATAGGTTTTAGGTTTTAGGTTTTTAAAAACCTAAAATTTAAAAAAAGTCCAAAATTTAGAGTTTTAGGTTTTAAATTTTCAATATAATTTATTCACTACACTTTAATTAACGTTTTTAAATGCACAAAATATAAATAACAGTAGTAAATTTAATAACCTAAAACATACAAACCAAAATACCTAAATAAATTAAACCTAGTTTTTCCACCCCTGGGATCAATCGGTATCGACCAGCATGTACTTCGGTGCGTTGCATCGGTGGAAATAATCTGTTACTGTTGGTGCTAGCTGCCGAGAGATATCCAAACGTTCACATGCATTTCGACCACAAATTGTCGTCGTACGACTTGGACGAGCGTCAACTTGTATTCGAAAGGTCAGTGTCAGACTGCCTAGATCACTTATGTAATCACATTAGCTACCGGTACCTTTGCCGTGTTATGCCATGATTATACCGCGCGTAAGCATAACACAGCTATGCAGAGCGCGATATAGGCCTACATAAGTTGACAGTGATGTAATTTCTTTATTCCTATCTGCGCCAGCTGTTCTGGCCGCCATGATGTAGGGCAAGGAAATGTAAACATTTTGCAGCACTTGCGTGCAGTCAGATCTCTGATCTCGCGCTAGGGCTGAGCTTTTCTTAAAACCACCGATTCGCTTTTATTTAAACAAGGTGTCGCTCTAACGGGACGTAACACGACTGGCCCGCCGCGTGCTGCCCCTGGTGAATCACGTTGCATATGCAAGTGTTACAAATGACAGACGACGACGACAGACGCCAGTGACCATTACTAATCTGCCCCTACACTATGTGTAGGCGGGCCAGAAATAACCTGACAAATCTTCTATAGTTAACTTCGCACAGCACGACAGCATGCCCTACGACATGGAGAATTGGAGATCGTATCATGACCATATATTACTGTGACGAAACGTAACCCTGTGTATTGATATAGCAATTCTGTCTGTCTGTCCGTCCGTCCGTTTGTCATACGCTGATTTTGTGTTAACAATTAACGATGTATAGTGGCTTAGAGATTCTAGTTTTCTTACGCCAAAGATCTTAGTGAAATTCCGGTGGTCGCCCAGCGGAGGCGCCAAATACTGATGGCAGTTGTGGGGTAGTTAAAATTATTGCGTTTTTTTCGACCAGTAGAAGAGATTACATGCATGACTTAAGCTCCGTCCACACCAGCAACAATGTCGAAGCAACATTGTCGAATGCTACAATGTCGAATGCCAAAACGGCAACATTGTCGAAGCAACAGGCAACAAAGTTGCCTGTTGCTTCGACAATGTTGCTTCGACATTGTTGCTAGTGTGGACCGGGCTTTAGATGCAGAAAGTTTGCGTACAGACGACAGACGACGACGACAGACGCCAGCAACCGTAACTCGTCTGCTCCCTACACTATATGTAATAATGAGCACCCGTTTCTTCTGCCCCGGCTTTACCTTGACCTTTACCTTAATTACTGACATGCAGGCCGACAGGTGAGTCGGTGACCGCCACGGCTGACGTTGTATTCGGATGCGATGGAGCATACTCTGCAATACGCGGTCATATGATGAAGGTCACGAGAATAGACTACAGCATGGAATACATCCCACATGGATACATCGAGCTTCGCATTCCTCCAACGGAAGACAATAAGGTTTGCTTTATACCCATGTTATGATGATTAATTCGCCCGGGAAGGGTGCGAAGTATTAAGTAAGTAAGTAAGTAAGTAAGTGGCTTGTATAGGCGCCAAGGTCTTTAAAAGAATCAGGGCGCGTTAATCGTGTCTGTCTGTCTGTCTGTCTGTCTGACTGTCTGTGTCTCTGTATATATGTTTGTATGTAATGTCTGTATGTCTCGCATAGGTCTCTCGAGTTCCTAGCAAGAAGCTCAGTTATCGCAGATGACCGCGTGACGCGCTATGTCAGTTGAAGTTAATAATTTCGGTAGAAATGTTAGTTAGAAATTTAGCAAGTGTCATGATCGAGCGTTTTGTCAAAGCGATGCTATAACTTTTCGGGAAAAATGCGATTTTTTGCATTTATCCGTTTTGCCACGCAGTGCAAAAACATAAATGAGAAATAAACCAGATTTTGATAGCTTAAATTCTAAGTTACTTTTATTCCAGAAATCATTAAAATTGGACAATGTTTGATAAAGTTACAGCTAGGGCCAGTGACAACGTTTTTGTTTACGGTGGCCGATGACTCGTTTTCGAGTCACGCTATAGAGTAGACGTGATGTGTTGTGACCTACACTACACGTTTACGATACGATACGATACGGCATATTTACCAGCGCTGAAAAGCTGACGAGATGGCCAGCTTAGTCTAGCGCACGGCACAGAAACGAAGAAATAAAAAAACTAAAAACAAAAAAAAACAAAAACCGACTAGCTCACCCTGTAGAGAATAGACGTGATGTGTTGTTTGTATGCAGTTCGCGATGGAGACGAATTACTTGCACATCTGGCCACGCGAGGAGTTCATGTTGATAGCACTGCCTGACGTGAGAGACAACAGCTTCGTACTGACACTCTTTATGCCTTTTGTCATCTTCGACCGCCTCCAAACCGACAAAGATGTCCTCACCTTCTTCGAGGACAAGTTTCCGGATGCGTTGCAACTGATTGGAAGGTTAGCCTACTCCGTGCCATATTGCTGAATAGCGGCGTTAAAATCAAGATGAACTAGATGCATGGCAAAGCCTAGCGTGAGCCCGCCCGGCATTTTGTTGTTCTAGGCTGTAAGCTCGTGGCACTACATAACACGTGCCAAAGTTTGCCTGCTGTCTGTTATATGACGTCCATGCGGTAAGACTGGCAGTGTCTCTCAATGCAAAAATTTAGGGAGTGGGCAAAAACTCGCCAACCGTTCTCAGCGTTTCTGGACCAAAGTTCACCAGGTTTGGGAAGATGGGAGTCCCCGTAGATTGATGTTTCTTTCCGATTGTTAATATCGTGTTCTGTTGCAGAGATAGGTTTGGTCACATTTCAAAGTCAGACCCAGAAAGCGGTTTTTGCCTCCCAGCCTGTGGGGGTAAATGCCCGGGGGAGTTCGGACCAAATATTTTTAAATAGCAGTCACAAGTGAATATGTGTCCAAGTTTGGTTGAGATCCGTTCAGTGACCTCAGACATTAGGCGTCGAAAAAAAGAAAAAACCACAGCAGTAAAATATAACCCCCTCGGCATCGCGATGCCGTGCGGGCTAAAATGCATCTCCGTGTGCTACGCACTGAGACATATGGGCAATGAGTCGATGGAACTAGTAAATACGTTCGTCTCTTGCTATTTAGTTGAATTATCGGGACAGTCGTGTATATGTATGTATCTGCCAAATAAATAGCAATTTCCAGACGGAAACATGTGTGAAAGCCGGGGCTAATCTATAGAACTAATGGAACTAATTGTAAAGCCTGTATACTATAAATAGATGCTGTTTTACCAGACTATTTTTTCTGGCACATAATCGCATTATTTCCTGCCTATGACTTATTTTACAATTTAAGGTCGAATCGGCTTTTTGTTTTTGTTCTTAACATTGTTTTCTTGATCACGCCAACGATCCCTATTTGTGTTCGGGTGAATTTAACTGAAGTTTCGTAAGAGAACTTTATACCTACCACAGCTCCACTGGCTGCCCGTGCGTCAACGAGTGACCTTCATGATCGCCGTCCTGGTCTTTCAGTGTCTGACCGGCCAGGCACCGGCGTACCTGGCAGACGACTGTCGGCTTACCTCCGACGTCAGCACGCGCCGACTTCGATCAACCGACATAGCGACGTGCGTCGTCCGACAATCAAATAGCAGTTTCGGCGACCGGTGTTTTGCGGCTGCTGGACCACGTGTGTGGAACATGCTGCCAATTCATCTATAGCTCGGACAGTTTAAACGTCATTCGATAGAAGTTCTCTTTCGGAAACACTGGAGTAATATTGTGAAATCACAGTGCAGTCAGTGTCCACTCTGATAGCATTTCTCAACGAGATAAGACAGATTGTTCAGTGAATAGCGTTTGCTAAATGTTGACGACAGTCTGAAAGCACACGCTTGCGTTAACACGTACACACTCTGTCTCATTTTTTCCGGATAGGTCCTATAGTAGGCTAAAAGGTAAAGGTAAAATTCTCCCATACTCGTTACCGAGCGTTGGGCCCGGAGCTGATCCCGGTGTTCAGGCAGTCAGCCCGCAGGTGACTTGAAGCCATCCAGCCGGCGGTAGGCTGGCATTACTTTCCGTCGGGCCTGCGGTTACCTTCCCAGCCAAAGAGTGTCACCGCCCATCAGCCGGTACCAAATTATACTGCTTGGTGACAGAGACACATGCGTGTGAGCAGCTTGCCCTAGGCTGTTACCTGGAAGCGGACCGGCCGAGATTTGAACCCGCGACCTTTTGGATCGCGAGCGAACGCTCTACCGTTAAGCCACACAGGCCACTAGGTCCTATACTGCAATACTGAAATTTCCTTCCAACACAATTTAGGATAAGCCGAGGGCCGTCTCTGCGCCAAAAGCTAGTTCGATTTTGACAGAGCTCCGACTTGTGACACACGGACAGATAAACAAGGGCCGTAGCATTATGCCGTGCTAGCCTAGCGTCGCGAGGGTAAAAACTGATTGACGCATGCAGGAAATTCTATCGATGTCTTAGTCGCAGAAGATCGTCAGTGGTGAAATGTTCTGTATAAAGTTTGTTTTAGTACTCTAATGTGATACGATACGATACGATACGGTAGATTAAAGTGCGCTCAAATGCTGACGAGATGGCCAGCCTCATCTAGCGCAAGGCACAGAAGCGAAAAAAATAAGGAAAAACTAAACACAAAAACCGAGTAGCTCAGAAGAAACGGTCCGGGGAATAGTCCTTGAGGGAGTCCGGGAAAAGTAACACAACGAAGTAACTCAACGGGGGATAATTTTGCTGATATGTCAAAAATCGTTTCTACCGTGGTGGGTGTGAGTTTTGTCTCTATGACATGTGCATATTTCCTGCTGTGTCCAGGAAGTCTCTGATTGATACGTTCGCACGACTTCATCCGCTACCACTTGTATCTGTCAAGGTCAGAGTCGCAAAGAACACTGTTTTCTCTGTTTTATTGATTTCATGGCAATTCCTTTTAGATCGACTCTTCTGAGTCGACGTAACAAAGTGAGTCTCAAATGTCCGTCCGTCGATATGACGTCCACAAAAAGTTTCTTCGAGTTCAATGAAATTTGGCGTGTAGGTAGAAGTCAATGTTTGATACACGAGTGTATGCAGTATGACCCGATCCAAGGTCAAGGTCAAGGTCACGAGCCCTCAAAGTTAGAAATCCGGCCATTTTCAAAAGCTATTTCCCCCTCCATTTAAAATGGGAACTGGCAAAGTGGCAACTGACCACTGATTCTTAAACTAGGGCGCAATATCTAAATTGGATCGGGCTGGATTTTTGATGTCTTATAGCTTTTTTTAGTTATTCCGTCGTATATCCGTTGTCTTTCCGCCTGTTAGTTCGGTGACTGTCCTTATTTAATTCGAGAACGAAAAGCTGCGTAAAGGCTAAAATTGACGTGAAGTTTGCCCGCATCTCGTAATTTTGCCGTTCTTAACATTGCTTTCTTCATCACGCCAAATGGTCCGTATTTGAGTTCGGATTTAACGGAAAGTGTCATAAGAGAACTTTATTGCATGTCGAATTAAAACTTTCCGTCCATCCAACCCAGGAGGCAGCCAAGAACATATTTCTTTAATCATTAATAGTATTTTTTAATGATTTTGCTTTCATATTCCAATTCCAGCATAAAGAGTACTGAAATTCTTGGCTATAATTTATATCTTTCTCTTTTACGAGCGGCCATTTTTGCATGTGTGTAATCTGGTAGAAAACTCATTATTTTCCACTTTAATTCTTGGCTCAGTTTTCAACGACTATGCCGTCTTTTACAGGGATTGGTATAGCGTGTCCAACTCCATTACCGTTACTTTGGCATGGCACACATTATAGGCCTACGGATTCTGAAGTGATTTTGCGTCGCTGTCGAATAGCGTTGCGAGCGTCGGGTAACTTACCGGCGATTTATCATTATATTTATTTTCTCGTCAGTTCGAAGTATATTTCTATTATTTCGCTTAATTAATTAAACTACTGTTATGCCAATTTGAACTTCAAAGTCGCAAACTTGATATTTATAAATGTTTACTGTGTAATAATGAGACTGACACAAAGATATTTAGTGCTAATGACTGTCCCACCCCTTTAATACCAGGGCCTAATGACCCATACGGGCTAATAAAAGCCGGTAAGTTAACCGGCAACTTGCCGGTAACTTACCACCAAAATAAATTACCGGTAATTTAACAACACTGCTGTCAAAATGAATGTCATCTTCGAATGGATCAGTTTTGTGCTGTTCGTTTTGTTCCAGTGCAATCCTTATCACATCGACGATCGAGTTGTGATGCTTGGAGACGCTGCTCATGCCATGGTTCCATTCTTCGGACAAGGACTCAACTGCGTGCGCTTTTCCACTTACTTACTTAAACCTATAGTTGCTTGTTTTATTACTTACTTACTAAAAATTAAGGGTCGGAACGGCTGTTTGTGTCCCGTATGTACAAACTTCAGATCGCTGCGCCAGATTCTGACTATAGCCTGTGGCGAAAACTGAAAAGACATTGGATCCGATTTATTGAACAGACAGGTTATTTTGCCGCGTCGCTGCTATTTTCAGTACCAGAACGCCAGAGATGCGATTTATTTATTTATTAATTTATTTAATAATCCACATCAAGAAAGAGAAACACTATAAAAAGAAAAACAGTTAAACAATGAAACAACTGTGCGGATCAAATAGCCAACATAGGGCAGTGCCACTTACATGTAACCAAAAAAATACTGAACACATACAATATGAAATTTAGTTGACGTAAATGCGATTTGATGTTGCAGTTCTTTAGGAAAACCGCCCAAGACATGAAACGCGAGCTTTTCAAACAAACGTTGGACTCGGTTTCTTCGTTATTGTGAGATGGATTGCAGCGGTTAACGATTGCTTGTGTTGCAGGGTTTTGAGGATCTGCTCGTGTTTGAAGACTGCATGAACAAGTACCACGACAACTTCGGTAAGGTATAGGTAATGACAGAGTATGCCATACGATACGATATGCTATGATATATTTACGTGCGCTCAAAAGCTGGCGGTAGATTGAGGTAGGCAAAAAAAACCCAGAAAAATAAGCAACAGAACGAAAAGAATGTCAAAAGTTACGGTCAAGGTGATGGTCCGGGCTGGAAACCCCTAGGTTTTAATTTTTTTAGGTTTCTAGGTTTTTAGATTTTTACGTTTTTGTTTGTAGGTTTGTAGGTTTTTAGTTTTTTTAATTTTTTTTCTACGAAGACCGATGTCGCCAAACACGAAAGTGACCCAAAAGCATCTGAAATCTGCATCCCATAGAACTCATACAGTAGTGTACACGGTATGCTCTTTTCCTTTTTATGGATTACAGCATACAAAAGATAAAATTAGGCCTACAGCAT
>Ga0209780_1002594_pt1 | contig 12940 bp, 8 predicted proteins | sample WorMetexBAHAMAS2_FD_187384 | JGI IMG/M metagenome (GOLD analysis project Ga0209780, IMG submission 187384) | Marine gutless worms symbiont microbial communities from Max Planck institute for Marine Microbiology, Germany - Inanidrilus exumae... | ecosystem: Host-associated > Annelida > Digestive... | reverse complement strand
CAATGATGATATATATTAGGCCTAATGTAATACAGACAGGACTGTGCTTTGTTTGTTTGTTTACTTTTTTATTTTGCTATTTTGCATGTCTATACTGTATGTTTATACTCTGACTGTTTCACTTTGCGTTTGACAAAGTTTTATTAAAGAATTTTACTACTTCTACTACATATCCAAATTTCACCAGATTTTCTGCACATGTTACCGATGACCGTGGCTCGGTCCTCCTTGGACGGCAATGCAGTACATTATGTACTTCCGGTTTTGTGGACGACGTCATGTTTTCACGTAATGGAGCGAATGGGCCAGAATCAAAGACGACGCGTATGTTTCGTCTACTTCGCTAGCTGGCGGTTCTGGGGGCGAAGTCTGCCGTCTCTGACTGCATCTTGTTGATTGTGTAAACATGTTACTTTGTAATAATATCTATTAACCAGTAATATGACTAAAAAGGTAGTCTTCCTATACTCGTTACCGAGCGTTGGGCCCGGAGCTGATCCCGATGTACAGGCAGTCAGCCAGCAGGTGACTATAGGTCATCCACCCGGCGGTAGGCTGCCATTACTTTCCGCCAGGCCTGCGGTTACCTTCCCGGCCGCAGAGCATCACCGCCCTTTGACCGGTACCAAGTTATACTGGTTGGCGATAGAGGCACATAGGTGTGAACAACTTGCCCAAGGTTGTTACACAGCTTTTGTTTCGGTTAGGATTTGAACCCACGACCTGTTGATCGCAAGTCCAACGCTCTACCCGTTGCGCTACCATGCCACCTGTAAAATATGACTAGTTATGTCTAAATTGTTTACAGTTGTGCGAGCATTATTAGACCGCATCGCCTACACGCAATGCATCGATGCGGTCTATTGATACAGATGTCACACGCAGCGTTGTCTGTGTGTCTATGTACGTTGGACACACGGGTGATCTGTGCAAAACGGCTGAACCGATCGAGATGCCGTTTGGGAGGCTAACTCAGTGGGTCCAATGAACCATATTAGATGAGGTCCAGATCCTCCACGGGAAGGGGCACTTTTCGAGAGGGTCATTTGTCGGCCCATTGTAACGTACTTACACATGAGTGCATTGCTTGTTGTTCGCCTGCCGCCGCGGGCGAATGTGACTGCCCATCGCACGCGACGGAGGAATGCATTCGCCGCCACAAGGGGCGACAAGACAGCGATGCGACCGTTTGCCAAATTACTTTGAACACTTGTTGTTAATACCAGTCGCAAACAGTCCGTAGATAATAATCATATTGCTATTTTCATTACCTGTAATCAAGCTGTAACACTATGGCTTTTGAAATAATAAAACTTACTTACTTACTTACTATCACAGGGGGAGTTACTGCTGACGTACGGCGACGCTGTTTATGAACGCGTAGATCGTGTAAATGCTTTTCGTATAGAAGTGTTATTGCCTGTTATTTGCTATAGCCACTAACTCTGTGACATGTTAGCAGAGTTCGGGTTGCTTCAAAGTATTCGTCTAATGGTGACTGTTTCAATCTTCAGTAATAAACACGAGACAGTTTACATGCGCTGTATCGAATGGTGCTATTTCCAGTGACCTTGAGTGACCCTAACTACCCCAAAACCACCCCATTTTCTACATTTTGTATCGCCTTTCATGTCTTCGTAGTGAGTGGAGATAGACTTCAAATTTTGTGGGTAGGATGACGCGGCAACGGCTCGAATAGAATCGACGAGTACAGACAGACAGACATACAGACACGTGGGCTACAAGGAACAATTTAGAAAACTTTTATCATCACAACTTTACACAGCGGCAGGGTTAATATAGTTCCGCTACTGGTTACGATCACGGTGTGTTTGAACATGACGAATGAAAAGATTGCGAAAATTGGTTATTATGCAAGACAGACCTATAGAAAAAGGCCTTTTCGTTCTACAGCATACGATATCAACGACGTATGTTATGAAGGGCCTCTAGCTACACCAGTCCATGTACTGTGAGATATGTGCTTCTTCATTAGAGTAATGCAATAACAGTCATCGTTCATTTGAATTGATGTAATCAACGCATCAGTAGTAAACGTGTCTCCTGTTCACTTGTAAAATTTTACAGCAAAACTGCCACAATACAACACAATTTAAGTAGCCAGCATATTTCGACGAATACATATATAAGTGTACGTATTTGTACGTGTTTTCTGTGTCGACATCATCAGCATGCGTGAAGCGTGTATTACTACTGTTTACTACAATGTCCTCCGTAGCAAAAGCCAAGCACATCAGAAACACAGTGTGCAATTCAGTGCACATTGTTTTGTCGCTCATTCTACATGTAGTTTAAGCATTCTTATACGCAATTATTTTCATCGCCGTGATTTTGCTAAACATCCACATCAATTCAGCTAAGTTAGACTAACACACACGCACGTATGCTTTTTCGGTGTAACATTCAATGCAGCTACAGTAGGTTAACAACAGCTAAAGTAGAAGCACAATAAAATACACGTATGCATTACGTTGGATGATCACAATTCTACAAAAAAAACACCCAAATTATAGTCACCAACAGTCATGCTGTGAATACGATGATATTAGTTGATGCGCTACATCTGATAACGACAGCATATAGCGCTTGGTCTTCGTAAAGCCACGTTCACACCAGCAACAATGTCGAAGCAACATTGCCGAATGCTACAAGTCGACTGTCGAACGATTCTTTCGACAAAGTCGGCGTTGCTTCGACATTGTTGCCGTTTTTTGAAATTTCGCCCTTTCGACAAAGTCGAAACAAATTGAACATCTTCAATTTGTTTCGACTTTGTCGAAAGGACGAAATTTCACGAAAAACTCGTTCGGCATTGTTGCCACGAACGGCAACAATGTCGAAGCAACTTTCGACTTTGTCGAAGCAAGATTTGACTTTGTCGAAAGAATCGTTCGACTTGTAACATTCGACAATATTGCTTCGACATACATTGTTGCTGGTGTGGAAGGAACTTTACGGTTAAGGCTGAGACACACGGACCTACGTGACGGGCCAACATGATGGCCCGACATGACGGGCGATACACAGGCCAACATCACCGACATGACGGCCCATCTTAAGTCAGCCCGTCATGTCCGGCCATCTTGTCAGGTGACGTCGAGTGATGTCGGCTCATGTCGGCCGAACATAACGGGCCGTCATGTTGGCCCGTTTGCCGCGGGACCCGACACTGTCGGCCTGTCATGTCAGCCTGTCATGCCGGGTCAACATAACGGCCCATCTCGGGCCGCCATGCTGTCCCATGTATTTCGGCCTGTGCACGCTTCGTGTTTCAGTGCAGCTTACCGACCACAGCAAAATTATAATGTCTACCTTGTCTCCCTTCTACATAAAAACCCCGTAGTCAAATTATCCTGAAAATAAAAACGACGCAAGTTAGGATCTTGATAATTCAATGTTAACAAGTCATTCGCTGTCATTGTAAAACAAGCTGATACGGGTGACAGGCTACATATACAGAGTGGTGATGAAAATAAAAACGTAAATATGATTTAAAAGCTATACAACGACACAGCAAAAAAGGCGTACAACGCAAGGCTGAAAATATAGTAAAAAGTCATAAACAATAATAACTGAATGTTGTTTATGCGAACAAGACATATACAATAGCGAATAATCAATCAATTAACCCGTTTCGACAAGACATCCATCAGCTCACAACAAATGATGTGTTTTTATCACAGCAGAGAGAATGTGGTAACAAATGATCACAGTTATTGAATGAAAGCCACACGATGTAAAAGTCGCTCGCACACTCGTTCAGTCAATACAAGTAGACACGCAAACAGAGCGTATGCTTCATAGACATAATGCAAGCGTTTGGAAAGAACGCGCCATTTTTACCATTATGAAGTACACAACAACGACAAAAATTTTCCTTCTTTAAACAACATTTGAAGTAATAAAATCAACAGTTATTCAACTGAACATCTTAATGCAATTACGAGACAACTACATGCCTTGACTCATGATTTTCGCAATAGTAGTGGTTGCCGAAATTCGTGAAACAAAATATTGTATGATTTGGTACCAACTGTGAATGTTACTGTTAAGATATTATGTTAGGTGACGACGTACCCAGGCAATCAACAACAATGATGAATGTTCATGATCACAAATAATTCAGCGCAAAAATACAAATTTTGTTTTTACAACAATGTGGACCAATCTACATTCAGTGCAGTTTCAATTGCAACAACATACAAAACAAAGATTGCAATTATCATGTACAAAAATTATCACATTTTCTATATAATCCGCACTAACGTGCATTGTATCACAGCGACAGAAAGTATAATACATAAAGTTACAGTATGTACGTACATATATACCTCCTCAACCGTACGAATAACTACAGTACTGTACATAACATTTTACACAAAGTAACATTTTCAGTATGAAAGCTTCGTCCTATACAGCGGTAAGTTTCAGCCCAATTCACACCATAGCACTATAGTCGTATGTCGAACATGAAGCACCGCACCATATACAGCATTCAGTGCACTACGCCTGCTTCTAAGAGAACACAAATCGGTATACAATATACGGTTGGGTGCACAAGCGCTATGTGTCAGTGCAACTACATGTATATTATGCAGTTCAAGGTGGACATAAACGCGCCGACGCCGTCACATAACTTGACGATGATGGTGTTTGTTTGCTGGTGCAAGACTTTTCGTTCACAGCCTGCAATGTGAAGTTTGTTTCTGCACATCGATCGCGTCAACTTTTCTCAACCCAACCCACTATGTATCATAATCATTTTGATCCAACCCAACCTGCGGCCATGTGAATCAATAAATGTATCTGTATTGAAGCGTTAGTCACAAAGTATACAGTAGCTTCATAGAACTCACGGTAAACTGTACTACATTATCCGTTGTTATTATAATACTACTCCGCTACAGCACTACAAAGAAAATAAGTAAAATTCTCACAAGTTGTCACATAACTAAGAAAAATTCAGCTGAATGAAATGTTACAGTCGCTGATCCTCGCTTCTTGCGTCGATGTTTTGGTGAAAAACGAAAGAATCAATCGGCAACTGTAATTTAACTTTCACTACGTATGGGCCTACTTGTTTATTTGCAAGAAATATTTTCGTCAGACTTTGCGACCACCAAAAATAAAGATGTCCAGACATTTTAACAGCAAAAATTCACGACTTTGCACGCCGACAGTTTGAAATCACATTTCGTCAATAAACAATTGCATGCATAACAACAACACCTATACGGTACAAAATGTTCATTACGCGGATTGTGAAAGCGCGTTAGTATAATGAAGACGCGTAAAACAATGGCTACAACGCTACACAGGTCGATAAATGTTTGCTGTGAACCATATTTAAGCTGTACTGGTCTTATTAATCTGATCGACTGATTAATGACTTTGCTGCTCTCTTTGATGTGCTTTCGTCTGTAGGCCGCATCACATTCATAGCATAGATGTGGCCTATTGTGACATACGCCACAAGTAGCGTGGTCTGTGTATCTGTATGTGTCTGTGTGTTTGGCACACGGCTGAGCTGTGCAAAAAACGGGTGAACCGATCGATATGCCGTTTGGGAGGCTGACTCATGTGGGTTCAAGGAGCCATGCATTAGATGGGGGTCAAGGTCGGACGAATCCATTCGCTGCCGCGAGGGGTGACAAGATAGCGGTGCAGACTTTCCTCGAAATTCTTTGACCACATTTCTCGCAGCAGACTTTACAGCAAAAAGAACAGGATAATCACCGTGAAAGACTCTCGTTAAGTGTCGAGCGAGAAGTTAAACCGTGCTCGCACCCTTAAAACGATGCCGCTTGCGAAAGCTGAATATCACTTGCGAAAATTATGAAAGTATCACATGACGAAATTGAAAATGAAAGACGAAATGACGTGGTCACAGAGCTGCTGCGGACGTTCAGGCGGTGCGTGGTGGTTGGTGGTTGCGTTGATCGAGTGAAATGTCACGCACGTCCGTCGGAGTGATGACTGTTGACAGTGCGCTCCTCTTACTGCTGTCGTTGCTAGGCAACGTGTCGTCATCAGCGTCAACAGCAGCAGCAGCAGCAGCATTACGACGCGATTCAATACACTGCTCTATCTGCTCCTGGCACGTCGCTAGCAACTCCTGTCACAATCAGATTATCGTGCTTTGTAAAAGCAAAAAATTCACGCTATGATACGATACGATACGATACGATACGATACGCGGTAGATTTACGTGCGCTCAAAGGCTGACGAGATGGCCAGCTTAATCTAGCGCACGGCACAGAAACGAAAAATAAGGAAAAATTAAAAACAAAAACCGAGTAGCTCAGGAGAAACGGTTCGGACAATAGTCTGTGAAGGCAGTCCTGATAACATGGAAAGTGCTTGCCTAATAAGAGGGGCAGTGCATCAGACCACTGACTTTACATAACTAAAAGTACGCAGCTGCAACCATTTACTGTACGTGTTGCAGCTGCGTACTTTCGTGTCATTTTGTGTGAATAGCCTACATGAAAGACAGAAGACTGAGTTTAAATTAAAGTACACAGAGTTGAAAAGGGTAAGGTGCTGAAAGACTGAATTGCTGATGAAAACGTTAAACTTGTCACGGAGTTTGCGCTGAGTGAGTCAGGAGAACATACCAGGAATGTGTGTCAGCTAACAAGGACCTGAGGCAACCGAACCGTACGAGTGTGTAAATCAGTTGCCTCTGATTTACGTATTCGTACGGTTCAGACTAACAGTAATTGTGTTAGAAACTATTCAAACTGTGACTGTTGATGTCGTATTATTCAAAATGTGACATCTGTTTAATGTAAATGTGGATTTGTACGAAACCATACCGTACTGTTTAAGCACTTATAGTTTATTTAATTTGGTTCGAGTTGTGATTGTTATTGCAAAATATTTAGGGTTTCACCCGACTCAAACACACTGTGGGCCTAATTCAGTGATGTTCGTGGTGGAGAGGGCTGTATTTGATGGGTCTGTCGTGGGTACGATCTCCTGCTCTTAGTCCATGGTGGTCAGTAAAGTTTCACACTAGAAATGCGTGGCTAGCGTGTAGCCCGCTCCTCGCAAACGCGCCTGCAAAAATCAGGGGTTAGTCGACCAAAGTTCACCAAATGATTAACCGACTTAGATAAGTCATCGGCGGTGTTAACGCACGCATCCATGTTGCGATCCTTCCATCCGTTGTGGATCGCCAGCGAATAAAGATGGGGTATGCCAATTTTCGCCGATTCGCGCCAAAAATCGGTTACCATAGCAATGTCCCTTGAGCGATCACGAGAGGAAGATCGCATTGATCATGCCCAACCATATATGTACCTATTCTGAAAATTTGGTGACGATTGGTCCAGTTTTTTTCTGAGATAACTGGTTTCCGAGGGGACCGTCCAAAAGAAAGTAACATCGGTACATCTTACAGCCCTTGGCATTCTACAGGCAGACCGCGCGGGCTAAATTAACAGTTCACATTTTTGGCTCAAATCAACTAAAATATAACAAGATGCATGGCAAAGCCCAGCGTGAGCCCGCCCGGCATTCTGTTGTTCTAGACTATAAGCTCGTGCCACTACATAACACGTGCCAAAGTTTGCCTGCTGTCTGCGGTAAGGCTGGCAGTGTCTCCCAATGCCAAAAATTTAGGGGTGGGAAAACCCCCGCCAACCGTTCTCAGCCGTTTATGGGCCAAAGTTCACTAAATTTGGGGGCATATAGGGTAGTCAGTGTAGATTGACAAGTTTCTTTCCGGTTGTTGATATCATGTTCCGTTGCAGAGATATGATCAGTCAAAGTTCGAAGTCGGTCCCAAAAAGCGTTTTTGCCCCCAGCCCGGGGAGTTCGGACCATTTTTTCAAATAGTAGTCATAAATGAATATGTGTCCAAGTTTGGTTGAGATCCGTTCAGTGACATTATAGATTAGGCGTCGAAAAAATTAGCCCCATATGGGTCTGACGGTCGACTCCTACTTACTGCCAACTTCAAAGTCACGTGACATAAAAACTAGGACAAAAATACAAAAAATCCGGCCCCAAAAAGCTTTAGGTATTGCCCCCTAATTTAAGAATAATATGTGGTCATTTGCCAGCCCCCATTATAAATGGGGGAAGAGATAGCCTTTGAAAATGGCCGAATTTCCGACTTTCAGGGGCTTGTGACCTTGACCTTGACCTTGGATCGGGTCATACTGCATAACATTATGCATCCCTCGTCAACCTCGATCTACCTACCAAATTTCATTGAAATCGAAGAAACTTTTTGTGGACGGACAGACGGACGGACATTTGAGACCTACTTTATTAGGTCGACTCGGAGAAGTCGACCTAAAAGGAAGAAGAAGAAAACACAGCGGTAAAATATAAGCCTTTCGGCATCGCGCGGGCTAACAAATACAGCCTTGATGATAAAAAAGAGTTGAACGGAATGATGAACGAAATGACCGGGACAAGGGACCAGAATAATGCTGAAATCGATGCGCCTCAAAGTCAACTGGGTAACAAACATCAACTACGTGTATACGTACGTAGGCCTACACCGTGAGTCAAAAAAACCGGACCCGTACGACGTTCTGGCAAGGCTTCATCAAAAAGCACGGATGTCGGTAATTTATGACCGAGACAATCTATTGCAGTTCCTCAGTTCATCTGCAAGACTGCAACTACAAGTAATCAGTTTAATGCTGTTGAGAACCACTTGCAGTTTCCATGGCAACGATAGCGGACGTGTGAGCGGTGTGGGCTGACTTTAAACAGGCGATTGTCGACAAAGCGATCGACCAGTGGAGAAAACGACTCCGAAGGCCAAAGGAGAACACTTTGAACACTTGCTGTGACTTGCTGTAGCCTACTGTGTGCTGCTTAGACGCATTGTTTCAAGCAACGTAAATGTTTCAGTTATTTTTGTCAACATACCGTTTTACGAATAACGCATGATAGATATCTGTCAGTTGGTAGTCTGCTATACACTTATTATGTGCAACTGCAGTATTACGTCAAGAACTATCTAGACCTATGTGTATTACGTGTACAAAAATATTGCCATTAAAGCAGTGTTTATGGGGTTGTGCCACTAAGTTACAGCTTACAGGCCTGGTGTCCGGTTTTTTGACTCACAGTGTAGTGTGAATAAACGCAGTCAACGTCAGATGAAGGCCGTCGTCCCGCACTTTGACTGCTGCATGATCACAGTGTCACGTGACACCTTGTCATGTGACACAATATGACCTCCAAATAACTGGCGGGTTCATATCAGACACACACCCACACAAACACGACGATTTACTGATAGTGTAGCTGAGAAACTGTACTTACTGTAGGCCTACGCCTACCGCTGTAAGTGCGGCTTATAAATGGCTTATAATATACTCATCACTAGCAATTCTGTCCTTGATATTTACGGACCAAAAATACAATTCAATTGGAGAGAATAGGACAAAGACGATAGGCTAGCTTCGATAGTAGCAATGATTCGAATGAGACGGCTTAACTGGGATTCTTCCTTGAACATACAACTAGAAGGCTGTATTGTGTTGAATGAACACAATAGAGTATTCGCCCGAAGCGGTCCGCTATATGTAATAGGTCTTTCCCTGGGCTCACCCGAGTCCTGAACGCAAACGGTATCTCGATCGCTTCCGAATTTTTTGCACGGCACACTAGGTGACGGACCGACAGACAGACCGACAGACCTCGCTACTCGGTCGTTCACAATAGGCGGCATCTACCTACGTAGTACTGCGATATAGTCTAATAATAATAATTGTGGCATATCTAGGCTCTTAGATTGTTTCCATGCTTGTGTCGTCGTACGGAACACGGCAGTCGTAGACAGGAAACTTCGCCTCGCCGGCGGTGTGGAATCACATGCTTAACTGTATGCTTACTTAACGTAGATCTATGTCCAGTTAATTCCAAATTAACTTCGCCTTCCTACGTCCATCAATATATATTTCTTTTTATTCGGCAACGTACACCCTTGCCATGGTAACACCAAAAAAGTTTGTTTCCGTATTATTCTTCCCATTAATCGTCCACCCCCAGCGTAAATGCAATATAGACTAAAATTAACTACCGGGTATGTTTGTGTTATTTTATTTATGCTTATTTTAAATTTATTTAAATATGCTTATTTTAAATTACTGCGCGGATCGCGTCCAAAATCTACCTGGGCCAACCCGCAATATTTGGCTCACAATGTTCCAGATTTCATCCAAATCGGTTCACTTTCGGCGGAGTTATAGCCGAACGCGTCAACACCGTTCTTTTGCCCCGTAGAGGGCAAATAATGAGGAATGATTTTGAAACGTGACGCCTGGTAAAACAAAAAATACGCGCTTTCGCTAGAGGGGCAATATAGGAAAATATGTGCACTGTAAGTAACGAGTACGTGTCGTCCGAGATAGCTGACGTGAAATCAAGCAAACTACGCCCCTACGTACGGGCTCTGGGGCGATAATGTGCCGTGATTTATGTGTTGACGTCGGCGCTATATAAATTGTTTGTTTACGTGTTTACTTAACTTTCTTCCTCCCTTTGTTCTTCCTTGTTTTTTTCTTTTCTCGTGCTTTTTTCGTACTTATTTACTTCGTTACTTGTTTACTTCCTGACTTACTTATCTACTCCTTCCAGAATAGACCCGTTCCGTTTCCAGACCGGAGGCGGTAGGAAGCGAGCAAACCTGGCTTTAGTTTTTCGGGTTCATTTTATGTTGTAGTATATTTTGTTATGGATACATGTTTGCTTTTGTTGCGTTTGTTTCAGTTTGTCAGTACTAAGCCGACCGATTGGCTGGGAAGAACGTCTTCGAAATGACCTATTATGTGTCGTGTGGGACGTAAAACCTTAACTCAATCAGTCCAACAAACGACGCATAGATGAGGCCACAGTATACAAATCAACGTTACGAACTTCAATATCGGGGCCGGAACAATATGTGCGATAAGGAGAGATGATGTACTGTGGTACCGGGTCAGTGTGCGTGATGCGGCGCAGGCGACGGTCGAGATGACGCCCGGAACACCATGACTCACCGAACTCTCCGGTCAGCGCCAGTCTGATGCACGCCGCGGCCACCGTTGACGGCGCGTACATCGAAAACTTGAAATCTGCTCCAGCAAAACCAAAACCAATTTCCTTCCGGCTAATGGGCCGACAACTGTTGTACTCATTATATCAACCAATGGTCAAAGATGCTGACAAAAGGCCGCAATACCGTATTGTTACTTCACGGCGGCGAATGGATTCGTCTGACGTTGACCCACGTGAGTACCCCCCCCCAACGGCATCTCCGTCGGTTCAGCCGTTTTACAGGGCTCACCCTGTGCTCAACACAGACAGACCGACATACAGACCACGCTACGTGCGACGTCTGTAGCAACAAGCCGCATCTATGCAATTCACGAGATGCGGCCTAAAATACGTTGTGTCGCCCTAGCGCTAAGTGAATACCTTGATATTTTCACTTCAAAGTGTGATACAAATACCAGGCTGCCATCAAGCAAAGTTTCATTCACAGGTTTTTCAGAATGATGTTACGAAGCCGCAGTCAGTATAGACAGCAGAAAGTCCGGGTCGGCGGTCGGTGCCTTGCACGCAACCTCCTCCAACAAAAGCTGCGTTCTGCGCAACCAGACTCCGGTTGTGGTTGACCTGTTACGATAATTATATACAACTGTGGCTTGCTAACCGGAGTCTGGCGCCGGTTGAAAGTGGTTGAACGTCGGTTACCACGGTTACGTGCGACACGTCCCGGATGTTGACGTTGTTTTGTATTGGTTCGGTTAACCAATCCAGTTTGTCTGATTCAATTAGTCAACCCAATTAGTCCGCTTGGTCGTTCTACATCAAGCATGTAGAACGCGGCTAAAGTTTGAGGCGGAAACAAATACGAATGAAAGTTAAGTGGATGGAATACAGCTTAGTAAAGTAAAGTACGTTAACAGTGTATATAGCAGTTTAGCATCAACTTAGCTCTTTACCGCTACGAGAAACTCACATGCCATATGGGATCACACAGTGTTACCTGCCACCCGACAGAGGTGAGAATCCCGCCTTTACCCCCCAGCCGAAGCAGGTACTCGATTTAGCGACCCCGGAGGGATGCAAGGCTGAGTCGACCTGTTACGTGAAAGCCAACCGGCCGGGAATTGAACCCGCGACCTGTAAATCGCAAGCGCCCTACCGCTGAGCCACCACATCACACCATAGTGTTTATGTTTTGCGTTTTTGACACTGTCACTTGGGTAATGTAATGTGAACATTTATATAGCGCGAAATCGAGAAAATCCTCAGACGCGCTGGGTGACAGGAAGGGAATCCGGTTTGTACAAGCTGCTCACTCAGAGAGTTCTTTTCTGAAGGACGCGGTCCCACCTAGAGTGACCGTGGATAAGATGGCTATAGAGTAACTGGAGAGAGTGCTACCGAGGGCGGACAGTATGACGAAAGTGAGCGCGTTGTGACGGACAACAAGTCGACGTTCAGACTCGTCGTCGACGTCGATCATCGCCAACTGACAGAGGATGACGTCGACGAAGTCGCCGGCTGTCACGGCCGCCACGTCCCACTTGAGCGCCTGCACCACCACCAGCTCCCACTCCTGCACACGTCACACACAACGTCACACGCCATCGCCGTCTGCGTGTTTCGCATAAGCCCCGTCCACACCGACAACAATGTCGAAGCAACATTCGACTTCGTTGCCAAAAACGGCAACAATTTAATGACGTCGATTATTATCTGCCCCATAGCTATAGCATATAGCATGGGACAGATACTAAAATCGTTTTGCGTCTGTCCGTGCGTGTGTGTGAGGGTGTGTGTCCGTCTGTGGACACTCTCACGGTCGCATTTCTTCGTCGATTTCCACCAAATTGGACACAGACGTGTAAACCCCCAAAAGTAAGAACGAGTTCGTTGGGAGTCAATATCGCCCCACCCC
>Ga0209780_1002593_pt1 | contig 12940 bp, 6 predicted proteins | sample WorMetexBAHAMAS2_FD_187384 | JGI IMG/M metagenome (GOLD analysis project Ga0209780, IMG submission 187384) | Marine gutless worms symbiont microbial communities from Max Planck institute for Marine Microbiology, Germany - Inanidrilus exumae... | ecosystem: Host-associated > Annelida > Digestive... | reverse complement strand
AGTTAAAGGAGGGAGGAATGTGAAGATCCTGCATTCTTATTTGTCGTATAGTTGGTAAGGTGTTGATTCCTAAATGTGTTGGCCTCTTTATTGGTGGTGGGTGTATGTCCATCGGAAAGTGGACGCAAAATAAACACTACGTACAACTTGAACGATGAATGTTAAATCGTTAAGAAAGCTATTAGTGATTAAATAATGTGTCGCCCTAACGGGACGTAACACTACTGGCCCGCCGTGCAGTGTTACCGTGGACGGTGGAGCTACAATTAGACTGCAGGCGGCATGACGTCATCGCCTGGCCTGCGCGGGTAAAGCAGCCTGCAGACCCGCCGTGGAGTGTTACAGACACCGACAGACGACGACAGACATCACACCGTCACTAGTCTGGCCACCCTACTGATGCCTTCTTGGTTGGATGGACGGAAAGGTCGCAGCCAAGAACGTATTTTTTAATCATTAATAACTCATTTAAAGGATTTTGCATTCATCGTCCAATTCAAACATAAATAGTGTATGTAAGTTCTTGGTTATATTTGATATGGTTCTCTTTTACGACTATATATTTTGCATGTGTGTATTCTGCAAGAAAACTTATTACTTTGCACTTTAATTCTTGGCTCAGTTTTCAGCGACTGTCGTCTTTTACGGGGTTTATTAATTCGTAGTTGTGGGCTTGTTAGGCGGCACAAGAATCCTGGATGAAAGCGGTTCAGCGGACATCGGCTACGTAACTAGCGGCTGTCCATCGCCGTCTCTGAAGCAAAACGTTGCCATGGGTTACGTGGACGCTGCACACGCTGCCATCGGCTGCAGAGTAAAATTTGACATCCGCAAGAAACTGATTGACGCGTCGGTTGCTAAGATGCCATTCGTACCACATCGATACTACGTTCAGAAGTGAACTAAGAAGTATATACTCCGTTTCGGTGATTAGGACACCCACAGCCTATTATGCTATATAGGCTAAGCCATGTCGATGTTTATACAAGCGCGAATTTTCTCCATCGTAATTACAGGTATTTTGTAAGCTCGGTGTACATTTACATAATACATTACATATGCCCTTAATAGTGGTTATTGATAAATGTGTCACTATATTACGTAGGCCCATATTGTGCTAATAAGGTAGGTCTATGTATTTTATTATACTGCAAAATTACAAGTCATTAATACAAGTAAGGTAAGTTAATTGACGATGAGAACTGAGCGGAACGAAACCGAACTGGATTTTTAAAAAGGAAGATCGGTCCCGAGAGCTAGTCCTTGAAGAAAGTCCAGAGGAAAATCAGAAGTAAGACGTTTAACGAGGAGTAAGACTGTAAGAGTGGAGAAGTGATAGATTGCGAGAGTAATGTACCGACAGAAAATGTTTTGACGTGCAAGACAAGGTGAACCAAGACTAGATGAACCAGAAGAAGACGCATTGGAATGAGGCTGACAGATAATTGAATCAGATATTTCAGAGTTGATTCCCGGACAAGCTGACGCACATCGACTTGCAATCACAACAAACGTGCCGCAATTAATATATTATCAAATGCAAAATTAAAAATGGACGACAGGTGTCCAAAATGCCATAACAATGTCGTAAGAATGACAGTAAACGACACGCAGAACTACGAAAAGAAATACGGTGTGCAAGATAGGCCTAAATACGTTCTGTATAACTTATATAACATATATATCTAATTAATATACTACATCACATACTGTGCCTAAATATCGTTATGATTCACGCCGCTGAAGTGTACATAATTATCAGCAGTCGAGTTACTTCGAGTCACATTTTCATCTGACTGTCATTTCAGTTATATTGACAATGACAATGATAATGATTTATTTGTTCAAGTGATACAATAGCAACGATAGCAATAAAACATAAAACATTTGAACTGGACAAACCAGGCTGGATAGCAGCACTTGTGGATGCCCGTAAAAGGAAAGAAAAATACATTATGGTTAAAAACATTTAAGAAAACCAGAAAAATTAACTAACTTAATAGAACGCTTAAAACTAGAGAGTGAGTTAAAATTAACAATATCCGGCGGTAATGTGTTCCACAAATTTACAATGCGCTCGGTAAAAAATTAGATCTAGAATTAACACTACAGTGTCTTTTACGCAACTTGAAACTATATTAAAATCACTTCGTTATTACATCAATTCACTTCGCGTTGATCACTTGCCATAGGCTATCGGCGTATTGCATATCATTATTGTGTACGTGTCACCGGGTTGCGACTTCTCAAGAGTCGTCATAGCAGAAAACATTGCAAAAGTGCACTCTATACGTACAGTCTCTGAAACATGCCATAACACCGTAAAGCACTTGTATGACAGTTTAATAATACAAAGGAGGAAGACGAAGAATACAAAGTACGACAACAACAACAACAACAACAAAGATGTGCTGTATGATTTAACGACTGAAAACTTCACTATTATGGTCTTTAATGAACGTCATTACAGTCGTTCGTTTTAATACCAACTCGTAACATGTTTTTATAAAATGCATGTGCAGGGGCGGATCCAGGGGATGTCCAGGGTGTCCGGACACCCGCCCCTTTGATACGGTGCCCTTGTAAAAATCCTAGATCCGCCCTTGATGTGTCAGAAAATACCGCGGAAAATGATGTTGCAAAACGACACGCGTATTATGTTAGAAATTTGTCTACTATGCCTCCGCCACCAATGAGGTGTACGCAAAGCTGCTGTCTGTTTCATGCCCCTAACTCAAAAATGTTGTTGCTATAGAACACCAACAATTGCCGTGGTCGTTAGTATTGACTAATCACCGGAAAGGACCAAAATGACTTATCTGCGGGGATGCATATCGTTTCTGGGATATTCGAGCAACTGTTACGATAACAATTTATAATTTTACACCTTTGTGTCATTGCTGTTCTTCCAAATAAATCAACGGACGGATCAAAACAAACGTAGCCTCTAACAACACCGGGAATCAAAAGGCAATTGTGCTTTAGTCTATTTCGTGCATGCCGCACAACGTTTAATTACATTGCACAACAGCTAGAAAAGTTGATTTAAACGCAACGAGTCACATCGAAGTTTAAAAAAATAGAAAAAGAACTGTCAGTTTAGTTTTGCTGTCCACTGAGACTCTGGACATGTATGACTTTTGTGCTTGGCACGACTTTTCTCGTCGTGATCTTCACGACTGCGTTGTAAATAATGAGATCGAGTAATTCAACCACCGAGATGACACTTCCTCCGAGAAACAGTCCTAAACTGCCGCCAAGATCACCTGCAAACCATGTACTCCACGTAGGCTAGCTATTCGTCACACAAAGACAGATCTATCCCATTGTTACATTCGATGCGGTAATATTGTAAGTAATTTGAAAACTGGAATTGCAAACACAGTTTTACAAAGTTTAGTCGGACGGCTCCTATATGATCTGTCACTACAGCTCGATCAAGAGTTTGACTGATTAAGGTTTTACGTTCCACCTAACACAAAATAAGTCATCCCGGAGACGTTCTTCGCAGCCAATCTCTTGGCTTAGTATTAAAAACTAAATCTAACACAAAACATCCATCCGTAACACAACACAAAACTAGATGGAAAGTACTGTGAGAGAGTACAACTCCCCGCGAAAGCGAAATTTGGGAGTTTTTGTCGCCAACACCTGACAACACTTGCCACACCTACTATTAGAAATATAAAATGTAAACAATCGCCGGTTTACGGAGTTTTTTTCACCGTTACTTCCACATCCCTCTACCGATCGTAACGAAATACGAACTTGGTCTGCCCTTTCCCCCTAGGAAACTTCCCATAAAATTTGGTACAAATCCGCCAACAATCTTTTTAGTTATCGTGGTCACAGACAGCCGCACAGACAAACAGTCAGACAGACACACAAGCCAACGCCGGTAAAACATGTTCCATCGCTTTCGCGGGGAGATTAAAAGAATAAGAAACCACCAACGCCAGGTTTGATCGCCTCTTACGATCTCCGGCCTGGAAACGTATCGAGTACGAGATATTTGAAAGAATGCAATATAGCCGCTAATGCCAACGTAAAAGCTGCAGTAAAGTGATGTGCGGACGATGTAGATGTCTTCTTTTTTATGTCTTCCCCCCATGTGCTATATTACCGTTTCGCGTTTTCTTACAGCGACGATGTACAATGTAAATTGTAGCCAAAATAAGCGCTGCATGCACTGCTGATTCAAAAATGCCAGAGACTGCGTCTGACTTACTGAAAAAAGTGGGAGTGTCGTAGGCGACTTTGTGCTGCACTTCAACAGACTTCAGCTGGCCGTAGTAAATGTCAATCTTCAGAAAGTTGTCTCTGAAAACATGCCATAAATATTGCAAATACGCCCTAACAACAATCACCTAAAACTATTACACGTAGTTTATATTGTCTACGATCACGATACGATCTCCATTTGATGGGGCATGATGCCGTTGCCGTACCGTGCGACGTTAACTGGTGAAGATTAGTGACGTTATTTAAATACAAGAAATACGTTCTATGGAACATGGTATCTGCCCCATAGCCAAGTTCACAAGTCCATGACCGAACTGTGCGCATAGTAACAGAATACCGTATCCTCTATTCTGTTGATGTCGTGACGTACATGTATTGCTTAAAAATATTAATTGAATACTGAAAAGTCACTAGGTTGATTTTAACTTGATGCCCGTAGCCCGTATTAATTAGCTATTCGAGACATTTCGTATTTTAGCCAGCGTATTTGATTGTCATGGAAACGGCGTTTTGTTGATTAGCTCATGCATGGTTTTACCAATGGTTTTACCACTTTAATCGGAAAGTTAACGTTGTCACGATGGTGACGTCAGCTAAACGGCAATATTTCTACTTCCGGTCAAAAATCTGACGTCACCATCGTCTCCTCGGTCTGGACGGTCAAGAGGTTCGAAATGCATTATCGTGCCAAATTTCGTCCAAATCGGTCAAAACGCGGCCGAGTTATGGCAATTTTAAATTTTTCAAGATGGCGGCCGCCGCCATGTTGGATTTTTGAAATTTCAAATTTTTAACGGTCGCGACGCTCAATAGGGTTGAACTGCATCATCATGCCAAATTTCGTCGAAATCGCTCAAACCGCGGCTGAGATATAACAATTTTTCGATTATTCCAAGATGGCGGCCGTCCGCCATCTTGGATTTGTAATGCGTGTGTGGGGACCACCCACGAAGGGCATTTGGTGGTCATTATCACTGTGCAAAATTTGGTTGGAATCGATGCAGTAGTTTTGATAATATGCATGTTTTTCGATTTCGCGAGTTTGGCTTGAAAACGCCTATTCACGCCCCAAAATTGGAGGTTTTTAGGACGAAAATAGGGTAAGGGGTTGGGCGATATTGACCCTTAACGAACTCCTTCTTACCTTTGGGGGTTTAAACGTCTGTGTCCAATTTGGTGAAAATCGACGAAGAAATGCGACGGTGAGAGTGTCCACAGACGGACACACACACACACACGCACGCATGGACAGACGCAAAACGATTTTATTATCTGTCCCATGCTATATGCTATAGCTATGGGGCAGATAATAAACCGTGGAAGAGGTTTGGCGGCCAGGCTATTCTCGACTGACTGGGACAACGCACGAGGAATGTTCACCAGTGTTTCCGACGCCTTGACGTCACTAATATATAGCCTGCTACTATAGCTTTATGAACTCCACACTTGCCCGTCCCCGTTGCATCTCTGTCCGCCTCCGTGTCGCTGACAGTCTTGGCGCCTCATCACCACGTCGCTGTATATAGGCATCCAGTGCAGCGTATATGGGTCTGAACGATCGAGCGCTTTCTACTCTAATTCATTCTCTAACTGCATTTAATAATTCATACACACAGCGCAGCGCGGAGTTATCGAAACGAACAAATGCAACATATCTCACGTCAAAACTCAACACCTTATTAGTGGCGTTTCTAACACTCAAAAACTGGGGGCTAATAGGGGCCAACTTAAGTATGGGGGCAAAGACTCGAGGTGTACGTAAGGAGCAGTTTAACGGCAGTTAATTTACACGACTTGTGTAGCAACTATTCTCATATGTCGTGTTATAAACGTATAGTATGAAAAGTGGGGGCAACCTGGTGGCAAGCTCAAATTCTGGAGGGGCATGGCCTCCCATGTCCCGTTCGTAAAAACGCCACTGCACCCCATGCAGCGGCCTATACATTCGGGAATAGAACTTCCGCCTGGACATATCGCCCTTTCACCGTGTACAATTTCCTCCCGACTGTGCTGCAACGTATAGTCAATCCGACGTAGTGTATTGCAAACATAAAGAACAACACGGGTTGCAGTGTATCTGGAGACACATTGCAATATAGGCTCGAAGAGAGAGTGTCCCACCGGCGTACTCGTCAGGCGACACAACTGTTTACTTATTTACTGACGCACAAGCTGTTTAGTTCCTGTATTCGACGATACCTAGTGTCACGTGCCTGCGACTGAGTGATGACAGCGTTATCTGCCGTGATACTTATTTTCAGTTTCCAATTTAGTCTTCTTTTCTTTAATATATCGCTCGCTATGCCGCACCAGCACTGCGGCATACTACTGGTTTTAATACGCAATACAGGACATCGGACGTTGCCGAAAATTTGGGTAGGTACTTTTCTTGTACGGAACGTACAGTCCAGGAAAAAGACTTTGAATTGATTCTAACAGTAAAATGGAAACTAGACATCCCTCTAGGGACCATTTGGCCGTGAATGTCCGGCGATCTGTAATCATTGCGGAGTTATGACGACCTGAAGTCGCAAGACCTGGAAATTCTGTGAGTAATTTTTACGTTTTTTGGCAAAATCGATCCTTCTCAAATTCTCGCTACTGTGCGGATCGCGCCCAAAATCTACCACATTTAGCTCACACTGTTCTAGATTTCATCCAAATCGGTTCACTTTCGGAAGAGTTATTACCGAACGCGTGAAAACCGTTTTTGCTCCGTGGACAATTTCCAATATAGGCTTTTCGAGCCTATAACAAGCAATAGGACAATTTGACAAAAGTACAAAGATCTGAAGATAAAATGCATTTATCAAAATAGGTTTGTATTCACAGCTAGTACTCGAGCGACGTAATGTACAGAAACAGGCGCCGTGTGGCACGAGAAAATGTCTTCGTCCAGGTAGGAAACGACCGGGGAATTTATCCGACGGGAAATATATCCCGGGGGATAGGTTCGATACGAAAGTAATGTCTTTTCTCACGGAATACTGTGAAAACCTACTTAAGTCTCTACCTGTCATAATACAGCGGTGCATTTAGACGGTCCTTCCGGCTGCCGTCCCTTGATAAAGATCTGAAAAATCGTTAACTGAAAAGCGGACAAATTGATACTCAAATGCTATAATTTGTAATTAATAGACTGCTAGTTGTCGTAGGATATTTGGCCATCTGGCAAACACTGAAGCGGAAGTGTCACATTTCCACTGATCAGTTACAGGTTGTAAAGTCATTCCGAGCATTACCTATAGTTCGGCACTGATTTCCCCTTATGTAGCTCTGAGTTGCCTACAGCTTACGTTGCCAGACAACGTACACGAGGCTAGCTGTATCACGCGATGTGCATGTTTGCTGTTCGTGATCATTGGCTGATCATTTTCTGACGTTGCTCGTCGGCAGCATCTGCTATCCGCCGGCTGCTATCAGCTGCTCGTACCGCGCCATCAACGTTCGATGTTCGGCCATCGTTCCTTTTCTGGTGGCTTGGAACTCACTAGTCACTACCAGACTATCTGCGAGATCCGACACGCTCCTTCGACAGTTTTCGTCGCGATCTGAAAACTTTCCTCTTCTCGTATCAGAGGCTTTGCGATTATGCGCAAAATAAATCTACTATTGTATTAGTGTAGCTATTCTGGGAACACTAAGCTGAAATGGGTTAACAGAGCGTCGAAGACGTTTGGCAGCCACTGGCTATCCACTGACCCTGACACTGGCAATTATTGCGCGCGACCACGGACGGACGGCCAGGCTGAGTTAATCCGAGACAGAGTGAACGACCGCGTTTCGTATTTCGCACTTACGCGAGCGTTGAGTAATGCGTGTTTGCCAGATGTCGGACGGATCCATTAGGCCGTCGTAGATGGATTTTACTTCAAAAGCGGGAGGACGAAGAACCAGTTCCGGCGTCGAAACAGCGTCTAATGCGGCTCGGCGGACGGAGACGTCGACGGTCTGTTTCACATACCTAATGACTTATCGTTATGAACGACGCCCTCGAGACATTCGAGGACTGACGCCGAGGTTCCGTCGATCGGACGAGCAGCATCCGTATCGACTGCAGCGTCCAGTCTCGGCCAGCTGACTGTCCAGTCCGGTCCCGTCCACGCTTGCATGCGTCGCCTCCGGCGAACCGTTGTTGTCGCTGGCCCGCACCCAGTCGACAACGACCGCGTCGCCGACCGACATCGTTCTTAAATCCGATTCATAATTTATGCCGAAGCGCGAAACCGTAATTCAGCGAGCGCGCGTCTGTAAAATATCATATCACCGCCGGCCGGGAATTAATCGTCGCACGTGCCACCAGGAAGCCACCGATGCCTGCATGCGTCCGTTTAGTATAAACAAGAACCAGCAATAAGCGTGCAACGTTTTTTAGCATTTTAATATAATTAACAATTTACTAACGTGACCATATCTGCGGCATCAGAAAGCAAACGTCATTGATAACGACAAAACACCATAACATTTCCGCCCATCCAACCTAGGTGGCAGCCAAGAACATGTTTCTTTAATCGCTAATAGTTTTTTTAAAACAATTTTGCATTCCGATTCAAACACAGACCGTACATTCTTGGCTCTGTTTAATATGTTTCTCTTTTATGACTGACCATTTTTGCATGTGTGTGTTTTGCAAGAAAACTTACTATTTCCCACTGTAATTCTTGGATCAGTTTTCAGCGACACTGTCGTCTTTAACAGGGATAACGTTATTGACGACACTGCAGTATCGCTCCGCCAGCACACAGTCGTCGACGCGCCGGACGGACACGAATTTTCGACGGTACGAATCACCGTCTCAGAAATCCAGACTGGCCAAAAACTCGCCAATTTCACCCACCCCACCTGTATTTGGCGCCTGTTTAAGGGTCACTCGATTGGAATTTCACCAAAATTGTGGTGGTTCAGAAGTCTAGTGGTTAGGGCGTCGGACTTGCAACTCAATGATCACGAGATCGAGCCTGCTGAACCATCAGTCGGTTGGTACTAGGATAGGTGACCGTCTTCGGGCGGGCATAACATCTCTGTATGTAACCAGCCACTCAGGCCAACTCAGCTTCCTGCCCTATGTGGGACGGGAACTAAGTACCGAGCAAAGTGCGGTGATGCGCTGCGGCTGGGGAGTAAAGGCGGGATGGATCGTTTCATTTGTCGATAAATGTGTGGGTGGCAGGAAATACTGTGCGATCCCTCGGGAACACGTCGCATTTGAGCGCTTTGAAGGTAAGTTCACACGAAAATGCGCTATTAGATTGTCCTGCCTTCAACTTCTTCAAAATCTTTGGTATGGAAAAAATGGAGTTCCGGGGCTACCATATAGCGTAGATTGCGTGATAATCGTTCAGCCGTTTTAACACAATGCCAGCGCGTGACAGACGGACGGACAGACGGACGGACGGACATGCTATCAGTATCATCCTCTACGTAGCCGTGTCCAATGCTGACTGACGCACGATAAAAATCGCGACAACTGGAAGTACATTCCGTATAATGGCGCTGTCGCCATTATTCTGCTGGTAAGCAGAAGTGACTCGCGAGCATCAGTGTTGTCCAATATCATTATTATCGGCTGCTGAGGGAGACAGCAGCGAACGTATTCACGCAGCATCTAGTGCATCCCGCTCCGATATGACTGCACTGCTCACTCGCAGATAAGCAGAAGCTAGAGATGAGCAAAATGTTTAATTTCGTAGATGGTCGAACAACAGTATTTTCACCGCACAGAGCAGTAGAAGAAGCCAGCACTCACAAGTCGCAAGAGTGCAAAGACCACGCGGGCGCCGGCTTTGTGACTCGTGACCTTGACGACAAAATAAATGGGTTTTCACGACTCGTCACTCGTACTGTACGTCATGTTTGGTGATCCTAGCTGCATCGGTTTTGAGATTCGTTCGTTCGTTCGTTGTTTGCGGGCAGGACCCCAGCGCTGAGACCATATAGTGGTCCAATGCGCTTGCTCAGGGAGAGGAAGGGAATTGGTAGGTGTGTGCTACGTGTGTTAGCGACGTGTGGGAAAGGCAGGTTATGTAGGAGTGAGCAGCTTGTTGGGTATTTCTATAGCGCGCCCTCTGACACCAAATAATTTGCTAAAACTCTTCACGTTCATTTTTCTCTGAAACATCAGACGTCGGTAACATATAAAAATTGTCATTTTTATTAATATGTAGCAATATCTCGGAAAATACAAGAAAGACATACAGTTACTGCTAAAAAAACTAGGAAAAGCTGGAGTCACATAATGACTTAAATAATAGTGTCATTCACCTGCTTCTTCTTTAAGTTTAATATCTCAAAAACAGTAACATAATGAACACAAGTTTAATTATTAAAACCCAGCAGTTCTTCCGCGGACTTGGTTTTGCGTGTAATATTTGACTATGATCAATCTCCCGCCCGAGTCATTTAGCCATTGCTTGAAAATGGTGTCAGCTAGTGATATGGTCACTTGTCAACATCAACTGGAAGTTATGTATTCTAGTCTAGTTTAGTGCAGACAGTGATTCCGGTAAACTCGAACGTCTATTTCAGGTTATAAATAAAGAAGAAAATTAACGATAAAGTGTATGTACATAGTCTATAGGCCAATGCTTATTTTGGTCGACTTTCAGCGAAGTTGGATACGAACATAACATTTTTAGTATTAGAAGGCGCTCCATATACTCATATATCCGTGGATCTTGAAATAAATTCCTCTGAAGTTACAGAACATATTGCGTTATATAAATCTGTTATTATTATTATTATATTTTATTTTTAAAACTTTTTACCCCAGGTAGTATAGATCCCTGGGGTTAAAAAACAAATATCACTGGTGGCTAGAGGTCCGGATGTAAACAATAACCGAGATGCGCTGAAATAGGAACGACGTCTCGCCAAGATAGCCAGACATAGAACTCAACCGACAGCCAACCTCACTGAAAAAGTTCCAGGCAGATGCGTTCAGTGTATGTCGTGGGTCTCAACAGCAATGGGTTGAAAAATGAAGTTAGGCGGAATGGTTGGGAACTTCGATTCCTTCCTGACAGTAGCGGTTTCCGCAGCCCTGCCGGCAGAGTGAGACGTGGAATGTAAGTAGGAATCAGCAAGGATACTGACCACCGTAACATCCCACGTCAAAGATTTGCCGCCTTGCCATTAAATCAAAGTGAGTCCGTCAGGCCGCTTGCCGTCGAGTCTCGTAAGGCCTACCGGTTCATTAGATTCCGTCGAATTTTGATGTGTGTTGTGCATGTTATTTAATCGTTTTATCCAAACTATGCACTTCCTTACTTTGTTTAACGTAAAGTAACATGCCATAATGAAAATTTGGTAACAGTCTACAACATAAGTTCTTTAACGTGAAACATCTCAAGTATAAAACTGTTAGTTACGATAGTATTCAACTTGTATTTAAACGTTACTTTCTACGTAAAATGCAACTTTAACAACATGCTTCTATGTACATGTACTAGATGCTGCTACAGCCGGCCTGCTTGAAACAGAGCTTAATCTGTTATTGTGGGCACCGATTTTTGCCAACAAAGTAAAAGACGTGACTGGAAATGATTCCTAGAGCATTAATGAATATTTGTAGGTTACGGAGGTATGATCCATTAGCAGAGGATACATACAGGAAAGTCGGTACTTTAATCTACGTCCATATGTCGTCTAGAAATGACGTCGTTAACTCCTTATTGCTTGCGGCGAATTATTCCGATATAACCGCAAATGACGAATATTTATTATGCGAACGACCACAAGCGGAACGATGGGGTTTATTTCACTCAATTTATTTACACTGTGCTCTTGGGTACGATCATTTGAGACCGGAAGTCATGCTTCTACGCTCGCCGCCGTACGGCTGATAGCGCATCAATTTCGCCGAATAATAGCATCAGTGTGACCCCGTGTACCTTGCCATCCGACTCCAATCTGACCTTGGCTTTGACCCCGTGCGCATGAGGCAGTATCGTGCGCATCAATCTACGTTGTGTCGCAAGAACCAACACACTTGACTTTTGATCATGTCGTCAATAAGTGTAAACCGATGTTCGAGATGGTTATCACGGAAATATTATCAACAGAAAGCATCAATGTGTCAGCAACAGAGATTCCCACTTACTAAAACTGCATTGCTATACTCCTCGAGAAATTCCAGTTTTCAGAATACCACCGAACGTTTACTGCTGCCATCATAAATAAACAAGATCATCTATCAATATATGGCAGCCCGGAAACTGAACAAAAACTCTGACGACATACGCAAGGGACATGCCCCTGCTGGACGTTAATCTTCCGAAATTGGGTAAAATTGTCAGTTTTGGGGGTCCCGCACCGCAGATGTGAAATGAGGCGTGGAAGAATCCACCCATAAGTCCACGCCGAGTTTCACAATATCGGTGCAATGTGTTGCCGCTGCGGGGCCCCAGTAACCGAAATACCGGCGTATGCGCTGGGCACATCTTGCGGGTAATCGACTGCTTGAAATATCCATCTCTCGCACCAAAGAAATCTCTCTGACGTTTACGCCGTTCATCGTTAATGACAGCCTGCTGAGACCATGCCTCACCTTAATCAGCCACTGCTTTAGTTTGCCGACGTCATCCGATCGCGTTGTTCCAGATTTTTAGTCACTAAAATTCAGATATAAACTCCTCGTCGTCGACCACGTGATGTGGCGAGATGAATTTTAGGGTGCACTCTCTTTCCCCTTCCCTTCCTC
>Ga0209780_1002592_pt1 | contig 12941 bp, 11 predicted proteins | sample WorMetexBAHAMAS2_FD_187384 | JGI IMG/M metagenome (GOLD analysis project Ga0209780, IMG submission 187384) | Marine gutless worms symbiont microbial communities from Max Planck institute for Marine Microbiology, Germany - Inanidrilus exumae... | ecosystem: Host-associated > Annelida > Digestive... | reverse complement strand
GGGCCTAATTAAATATGTATTAGATGGGGCCAGGGTCGAATGAATCCATTCGCTGCCGCGAGTGGTGACAAGATGGTCAGTATTCTTTGAACATTTGTTATTATTATTATTATTATTATTATTATTATTTTAGTCACCATGTGTACAGATAGACCACAGGTAACAGCCTGTTTATTTAACTGATGGATGCTTTGCGTTGTGGTCTGATAGTCAGCCTGGAGGTGGCAGGTGGCATTGACTCTGCTTAATGCATAAAGAAAACACAGACACACAACCATTTAATGGCTGTTTTCAGGTTTTTCTGGGTTAGCTATGGACCATCGCAGGTCTGCGAAAAAGCTGTTGACAATTACTTAAACCGATTCTTTACAAGCAGCTTACCGTTCTTGATCACTGATGAACCATACCATGGTGTTGTGGTCGTTTAAACTAAACCATAGATTTACTACTTACAACTACTTTCAGCTAAAAAAACTGACCTTTTCTGTAATTGATGAAAACCGTATGGGGATAATTGTAGCAGGTTTTTTTTTTATGCCATTACCATAGCCCCATCAGCTGTGATGGATCACTTAAGGCATTTAAATTAAACTTCACTAGTATAGCCAACTTTACAATAGGTAAAGGGTGCCATACTTATTGTAGCATAGGCAGTGTGATTATTTCCTTTCATAGGCATTGAGCTTATAGATTGTAGGCCACCTAAGTCTGTAATGCATGGCCATTTTGACGCCAGGACTATGGTTACCTTTCCCGGTGCAGAGCATCACTGCCCGTTAGCCAGTACCAAATTATACTGCTTGATCACGGGCACGAGGTTATGAACATATGCCCAGCCACAGCATGATGGAAGTTGAACCTGTGATCTTTTGATCATCAGTCTGATGTCCATCCCATTGTGCCACTGTGCTACTAACTTTTAAGTGTTTGTCATGTTCACTAAATTTATCATCGTAGTGTAGCCATGAGGGCTTGGCATTGATTTGTAACTTGTAGGTATGAGAATTACTGCAGAGAGCATGTTGGTCAGGAGAAGCGTGCAAAGAGGCTTCATAACTTGCCGAGACAGGAATATGATGTGTCGTCAACAGCTGGCAATGAGCATGTAATTGATGGTCGTTTTGCATGAATAATTTTACAAAACTTTAAAGAACATTTTTTGTTCTGTTTAAATATTTTTCTTTTTCTTATTTTCTTCTTTTCCTTCAGTGCTTTGACACTGGTTGGGCAGTAGGAGAAATAACTTTTATGATATTTTGTCTCTATAAAGGCTACTTTCAGTTATACACTCATTGTTTCAGGATCGATGATCAAGTCGCCTTAGCAGTTGTTTATAACAATACCACTGAAACTACTGGTCTGCCTGGTGGTTCCAGGATTTTTAGAGCTAAAATGTACGTCATCATGTGTGCAGTCCACATTCATCACAGTAAAGAGAAAGAATTGTCTCTGAGTCTGTTTCAAGCCCTGATGCTCTGAATGGATTTAAAGAAATACAAAAGAAGTAGCAGAAGTAGTAGTTTTAATTTTTGGTTTCTGTGTGTTCAGTTGTGTTAGTGATTTTAAAGGAGTTAAATGTGTACTTTTGTTGCGTCGTGTTCTAATGACTGAAAGGGCTCGACATGTCAGACTGGAACTGCAGCTGATGATGGAGTGTCGTCAGTGGCTGACACAGCTTCGAGTTGGACCAACAGTCTTTCCGACTCGCACTCTGATCCACTGATTCAGTCACTGCTTGAACCAACAGCTCCTGAGGTTGCTGATGCCATTAACCGAACTGAAAGGTCACTGAGCCGCCATGACAGTATATTTGTATTGTTTCCACCGCAGTCTCAGGTAATCTTTCCTTCTTGTATATTATGCTGTGCATGAGTGTAGTGTTTAGAAGAATGCCTTTGAGAATAATGTTATGAATGCTGCACGTGTCTAACAGTGTCAGTGTACATTCTTAAAACACTGTTCACTGCTTATCATTGTTGTGAAAAAATCAAATCAGTTGTGATATATATAAATTCATGTATTCTTATGTATTATGAGTGAATGGGTTATTATTTATTATTATTATTCACCTTTGGGAGAAAAATTAAGACACCTTTTAAAACTTAGTTGTTAGATTTTTGCGACTCTACATTTCATTGTATTTTTATCGTATTACGGGGCGCCTTATAAGTTACCGCGATGATGAGGATGATGATGATGATGATGATGATGCTTTACAAAGAGGAATAACGAAACAACAAGAGAGGGATAAGTAAATCACAACTAAGTTGAGGAAATGGATTAAATATAGTGAATGCCCCCATATGGGCTTTGTGGTTGTAATGCGCCGTGATTTATTTGTTAATTCCAGCGCTATATAAATCGTTTACTTACTTGCTTACTTGCTTTCTTACTTGTCTGCTTCCTTACTTATTTACTTCCTTAAGAAAAGACCAAATCCGTTTCAGGCCAGAGGTCGTAAGAGGCGACCAAACCTGGCTTCAGTTTTTGGTGTTTATTTTGTGTTATAGTACATATGTTACAGATGTCTGTTTGCTTTTGTTGTGTTAGATTTATATTTTTAGCGAACATGAACTCGAGTTTACGTTTGCTATATGCTATCGCCCGTCCGTCTGTCGTCTGTCTATCTGTAACGTTTGTGCGCCCTACTCGGCGGGTTGAAATTTTCGGCAGTATTTCTACGCCGTTTGGTACCGTGGCCATCCATTGACATTCATTGAAAATTTTACGGAGATCGTCTCAGGGAACCTCTTAGTCGGGGGGTTTAAACGCAAGATGGTAGCCATATATAGAGATTTTTGACATTTCGACGACTATATCGCAAACGGTGCAAGATAGCAGGTAAGCTAGTATTAATCACTGATAGGAAGTCGTACTCGTATACTAAGCCAAGAGATTAGCTGGGAAGAACGTCTCCAAAATGACCTATTTTGTGTCGGGTGGGACATAAACCTTAACTTAATCAAATATACGGACTGAGTGACTTAATGTTTTCTCTGGTACCGGCCCACCAGGATTGTCCAGGATACAGGGCTGTTAAACAAGTTGTTGTTGTTGTAATTTCTGAAGAAAGGTACTGGTGTTGGAGGGCTGGTGGGAAGGGTAAAGTAAACAGTGTATAGCAGTTAGCAACAACGTAGCTTCACCGCTGTGGGAAACTCACATGCCATATGGGATCACACAGTAAGTAAGTAAGTAAATGGCTTATATAGCGCCAAGGTCTTTGGAAGAATCAGCCCTCCTTTACCCCAGCCGAAGCAGGTATTCGATTCAGCGACTCTGAGGTATGCAAGGCTGAGTTGACCTATGTTATGTGAAAGCGGACCGGCTGGGAATTGAACTCACGACCTGTCAGTCACAAGTCCAGCGCCCTACCACGGGGCCGTGGGTGTTTCCTCATGACTCAGTTGGTGGATGATTCAAGGATGGATGACGTTTGTGGTTGATTTCTCCTGGTCGGAATCCAGTTGTTCCCTTTGGTGTTTTAACGCTGTTGGCTCGCGACAAAAAGGGCGTCTGACCAAAGCAACTTGCTGCAATTACTCTGAAGGTTTTTTTGGGGACCTATGTGTAGCTCATTGTGATGTAATTCTGGAAAAGAAGGTGGTTAAACAAAAAGTGAGGATTTGTTTACAGAGTTTTTATGCTCAGATGTTGATATATTTGTACAATATGACAGCCGTAACATTTTTTTCCCAACTGTGGTAACCTTTTGTTACCGTGCTGTATAATAATGTTGACTTTTTGCTGTGTTGGTTAGGAGGAACATATAGAATATCGTCTTCCAGCTGCACCACCGACTGAACAATTTACACATCGATTACTTGTAAAATGTTTGCAGTTGACGTAAGTTCTTTTATTTGTTTTCACATACACTTATGATGTGGGCCAAAAATGTTGGAGTGTGGACCAATGTTTACTAAATTCTTTGAAGACTGAGAATGCGATAAACTTTTGGGTTTGTTATATAGCACGTTTAATTGTTGAAATGGCGTTTCAGTGATATTTTTTGTGTAAGCATAGTTCGTTGTTGCACTTACACACGCCTGATAGTTTCCAGTTGCCATATTTTTTGAATAACTGCTTTCAGTGATTTGAATCCAGGGTTCAAATCATTTGAACAAACTCCATCATACTGGTCCTCGGTTTACATTCCTAATTTTTACATTTATTTGCTTGAGCTGTCAAATGATATGTATTTTTAACCGTATCTATAGTGAAAACAGTCAGTGATTGTGTAACATGCCAGTCATCTGCGTAATGTTCGGTAATGCAGCCGACATTACTGTCGCACTCCATGTATACACGACGACGACGATGCAGCTGCAGCTCAACTGACGACACTGACAGCGATTGCCTGCTGTCGGATACCGTTATCATCTCATAATGTATACGTCCGTAATATAAGCGTGGATGGCGTCACGCTTCATGTAGGGCCTAGTGGTGACCCGGCGTGCTGAGCGGCACTGTAGACAGACAGCCACGGGCTGTGTGTAGACAAACAGATTTACACATGGCCATGCCATGGATCCATGTATTATCAGCTTACAGTTCGACGCTGGATGTTTCTGTGGGTGATACCCACAGGGCAGATTGAGAAAGAGAGAGAGAGAGACAGTGATCTCAGCAGTGACCAAAAAAATACAGGACATTTTGTAAGACATCTGGAAAAAATACAAGACATATTACTGGACAACGGAAGCTGATTTCAGTACATTTGTTAAGCATTATGGTATCTTAGCAGTATTCTATAAGTAGCGTAGTTGGTGGTCAGCTGACCAGTATCTGTACCGTCATCATACCACCAGCTTATATTTACAGACATTAATGTAGTTGTTGTAGTAGTAGTACTTGCACAACTGTTTGTTACTTTGTTAGTAAATTTTTATTTTTATTTAGTTTTTTGAAGTTCAACACATTTTGTCATTTATTCCTTACACAACAACATCGCTAATGAATACGGTCTAAAATCTGCCAAAAATGACTGTAAAACATATGCTAAGATACAGTCCAGTCAGCACCACAAAAATTGCACAGATGAACACTAACATTAACACTGCACAACTCACAAAGTAACAGACTGACAACGACTTAGTACTGTGATAAAGTTCAGCATGAACGAAAACATGTTTGTGAATACTATCTGCCATAAGGCTTACTAAACACAATAAAGTTGCACAGATTAGTGACTTAGATTCTGAAAATGAACTAGAGTTCAACGTAAGTAAACGTTAGCATATAAAATGACAGTCTGTGACATAGTTGAGGACAACATCATCACTGTTTCCCATCAGGCTTACTGGACTTTACTTTCTTTGTCGGTGGGCCTGGTGACTCGTGCAGAGATGAGTCAAGGTGACGCTTCTTTTTGTCAGCACAACGCTCTCTTTTATTAGCAGGTGTTGACAATTCATTTGTGGCTTCATTCATCTGTTTACGAGCAATTTTTATCATGGCGTGAACTACAGATTTCTGGTCCATGTTGCCTGCTTTGATGGCATCTGAAAGCTTTCCTTCTGCTTCCTGCAACAGGACTCCAGAAGCACTCAGGGCCTTCCGTTGTTCCATCTCTGCGACTTTGATTTCACCTTCTTGTTTGTGCAGTTTTTCAGTTTCCAGTCTTCTTAATTCTTTCTTCTTTTTTCCTCTGTTCCTCTGCCAGTTACCGCTGTTTGTGCTCAAATCCTTGTTTCTTTGTCATTTCCTTGTTTCTTTGTTCTTTCTCTAAGTGTTCCTTGTAGCGACTGTGTGCACCTTGTACACGTCTCACCTAAGCAGGTGTTACTGACATCATGGTAGAGAGGCCCCTATGGCAGCGCAGCACATCCTTCAGAAGACGGACAGCATTGATGGTACCTTCACACGATCTAGAACGGTCAGCAGTTACTACTTTCTTATTTGTTGAAAAACCTCTTTCGGCGTCAGCATTTCCATGAGACAGTGCCAGGCTAGCCATTACAGCTTTACCTAACGTCTTGTACTTCAGATCTCCTGCTGCAGTTCTCATTGCCAGCACTTTTGCCCAGTACTGATCAACTGGGTACACTGATGGTCTCTCGTTAGCAGCATCACAATTGGCGTCTTCAGCACTTTCTTCAATGCAGTACCAACTTCTTGGAATGTCGTCAACACTGTATGCTTTCCATTTATCAGTGACAGCAGAAACTTCCTCTGGCAAAATTACATGAGGTAGTTTTCTAGCAATTCTTCTAATAGTGAATTCAGATTCAGGCTTGTTGCGTGCTGTTGGTTGTATACACTGGAGATCATGCAATGTACTGTTTGTCAGTGGTAGTTTTGTTTGAAGATATTGAACTGTTGTCAAAAGGAACTTTCTCATGTCAAGAAGAACTCCTTTCTGTTGTTTTTTCTTTATCCTGTACAAGCTGTGTCTGATAGCTTTACCAATTTCCATGTTGTGCAGTGTTTGTAAGTTCTTAATATCATTGACATAAATGGCCACAAGATCACCGGCCATCTTGGTTCCAACAACGGCTATGTTTACAAATTGTATCATCAATGTGCGAACAAGGTCATTCAGTGCGAAGTACAACGTGTGAATCAGAGGTCCTTCACGCTGGAACATTTGCAGGAAGTTGCTGCACACTGACGCAGCATCGGCAATGAACACCAGCTGGATGTAGGTTCGTGGGTTATTGAGCATCAGCATTATCTCCTTGTACAGAGAGCGCCACGTGACGTGGCCAAACAGATTCACCGATGGATTATTATATATAGATTTGAATGATAACGCAAATGTCTTTTTTTCTGGTTTGCAGTGAGACAAAACAGTTTCTCTTCACAGACATTACTGTGACAACAATGTGCAATCAACACGGTAATGCCTAATGCATACACGATGACAATTCAGCTAGCATCACTGAGACATGATTAATGGCAGCTCTGGCTGCAATATGGCGAAACAGAGACAATGCCGTGAACTGTAATTGGAAACTGATGTCACGTCGCGCCGGGCCACTGCAGCCAGCTGCTGTGAGTGACACGCTGCTGCTCGCTTTCACTGAAACAGACCGCTGATTACTCAGTGAGCTGCGCCAAGCCGAGTGGCGAGATATACGGTGTAGTTTACATGGAGGCGAAAAGGGCTAAAACCACAAATTATGTGCAGAAAATTGTCGGCATTTTGGGCAGTTTTTCCAGAAACATTTGGGCGGATTTTGGGCGGCTATTGTGCAGGTTTTGTGTGAGCGATCTGGAAACACTGACTCTATAGCATTTAGTCAATGAGTGATAAAAATATCAGGTTTGAACTACAGTCTAAACTCATTATCTCACCCCTCAATATTTCACCAAACTCGCTTCTCGCCCTCGCCAAGCGATGAAACGACACCGACCTAGTATTTTGTAATGCGACTATGTTCTTTGGTATGTTTTGTGTTACTTTTTGTATTTTGTATTCTCCTGCATTAGTCAGGTGTACTTTGGTATAATTAGGCAATTTATATGAATACTATACTTGTTTGCTACCGCTATTAATCAACTAGTTACACAACTGTTTACTTCACTATATGGAAACAGTGTTGTAATATCCAGAATCTTCTGCAACTGTAATAATAATACGAAGCAAGCAACCATTGTACCGTGTGTATATATGGGAGACATTTAGCGCATACATATGGTAGCCTATTATAACGTTCGTAACAAAAAATCCAAGTGACATGTCAGAGATCTAGGCTACAGTGTCCTCCGAGAGTATATAGGCCTAACCATGTCACCATGAAGCAAAATCCTCAAATCGCAAACTGTCATACAAACTGTCAAACAAAGTCATCTGAGAGGACATCATCTTCATCATCAGTCTCAGCGCTGGACTTACAGATATCTGAGGTGAAGTGCAATAACATCGCGGCTGATGGCTGGAAAGCGTTGCAGCAAGTGAATGTGCGGGCAAAATACGATCTCACATTCAACAGTACCTCCAGGCACCCTTGCTTTATCCTGTTTCGCAGTTTGCTCTTAATTAAGTTCATCTGTGAGAACGTGTGCTAGACAGCTGCGTCGCTGAAAGCAAAAGAACAAAACTTCCAAGCTCCATGAAATCATGTTGATTAGCTGCATCTTTGTGGTTGACAACGTCGATCCAGAATTGTTCAGTATCAGCATCACTGGTGTTTGGCTACGGCAGCAGGCTCACGCGGTTCCACTGCATTTCTAACCAAGCAGTATCTGCACTGTATAGAGGCAAAAACGAAAGCTGCATTATACTTGGCTTGTATCTGCCCTGCACAACAGTGGGGCTGAGTTCAGACAGTGACTGGAGTCGTTGAACATTTGATGGCAGCCGTGTCTGCATCTGTGACAAAAGCTGGAACATATAGTCACGGCAACGCAGCTGAATGTCTTCCACAGCAGGAGTTCGGTCGAGTTAGGCATCACTCAGGGTCAGAGGAAATGCCACGCCAAAATCCACCACAGCCAGGGGAAGATGGTTGTCAGTATTATCAATGTCATAGTCCAGAGTTGATGCCCACGAAGTGAATGTTATGGGTCTTATGATACGCAACAGAATGCTGCGGTAGAGGGTCACAAGTTCGCTGATCAGTTTCACTGGTCTGGCTCTGTCTATTTCAAACAGCTTGTTGACCCTGTTCATCTCCTGAAGGATTGGATGCAAGAACACGAGGTACAGCTAGTTTTCTGCAGCGCTGTACATCTGAAACAGCATTTCAGCAGTGTAGCTGCATTCCGCATCTTTAGCGAGCTGAAAGTGGAGTTAAAGCTCGTCAGATTGGTCGAGCACACGCTGAACGCATGGCGCAATTGACAGCCAGCGGGTGTCTGACGTTTTCAGCAGCTTCAGCGGCTCTTTGCCCACATTGATGCAACGATATAAGTCTCTGTACTTCTGCTGCCACAGTGTGCTGTGTGCAAACCAGTTGTGAGTTTCAGCCACCATGAACTCCACGCATTACTTTCAGTGCATAGGATGAGCAGAGCTGCAGTGAGTGGCATATGCATTTGATATGCACAATGTTCGGACAGACTTCATAGAATTTTGTGATTACTGAGTTATTTGCTCCACACATCGTGTTGCAACCGTCAGTTGCCAGCCGCAGACACTTTTCAACCGGAAGCTGCTTATTTCTCAAGAATGCCGTGATTGTTGCGAAGACTGTTTCAGCTGATTCGGCTGTGATCGATACCAGGCCCAGAAACGTAGTTACTATGGTCTGCTGTGCCTTACTGTAGTAACGCACCATGATGCATAGCTGCTTTTCAAGGCCTACATCAGTACTTTCATCAACTATCAAACAGTAGCAGCAGTAATGCAGGTCGGTCAGCAAGTCATCATGTAGTGCTGGGCTCAAGACCGTCTTGATGATTGCAGTGCACTTTGTTCTGTGCAGTGAAAGATATTTAGCACTGACATCCTTAACTATCTCGCCCAGATGTGCCTCAACAAACTGCCTGCCATGCCCGTGTTCAGAGCAGTCTGTGTCTTGGTGATCATAGCATTAAAAAATAAGCAGCTTACACATGCTATGAATACACATTCACCACACTTGTTAACAGTACAAATTGCATTGTTATTATTTTCTTCCATGCAAGCTCTTTCTCCTTCCATAACAACTTCTAGTGCGGGTATGCTGTTAACATTCTCCGAAGCAGTATTCAAAATATTGAGATCGGCACACACTGTATCCTTATGATACTAACATAAAAATATGCAACAATTTGCATATGTTATATGTTTAGGTTTGCAACAATCTTTAATGGAGCAATGCAAAATGCGGTTGATTTCAATGACCATGCCCGCAGTTGCAAACTCGCCACAGACAGACTCCGGCTCGATGTTTGTCACCAGACCATCCTCGCTGATGGCCGTGTCTGTGGTTGCCTGGCTGTTGGAGATAGACTGCATGTCAGTGTGTGTTGCCGGATCTTCACCGCCGATCACTGATTCCACGGTCGCCGAGTCACCGCAGACGGACAGACGGCTCAGCATCTGTTGCCGGAACTTCCCCACCGATGACGGTGCCCGCAGTCGCAAACTCGCCACAGACAGACTCTGGCTCAATATCTGTTGCTGCAGCTTCCATGCCAATGTTCGTGTTTGCCTCTGCCAAGTCACCAAAGTCACACAGTGGCCCGGTGTGTGTTGCCGGCCCTTTAGCCTTCCGGCTGGAATGTTGTGCATAAAACTGACTGCATGTAAACTCTGACAACAACACTGAAGACGTCTCACGAGACGTCTTTCGTGGTGATAGTCTTTGCAAACTGTTAAAATATACACAAATCCATATCAACAACAGAGCCTGCCACAGATGGTAATGATTCAATCAATATCTTTATGGTTTATCAGACAGCTTTAAAACTATTCATCTGGGAGACGAAAGAATAGCAAACCAGCCATTCGTCCGACTGCTCTATGACTGTGGGGATGCGGGCGTTTGCGGGCCTGTGGTTTAGGGTTAGGGTTTAGGGTTACGGATAAGGTTACCGTTGCTACTAGGGTTTGCGTTGGTGGTAGGGTTACGGTTGATGTTAGCTTTAGTGCATTTTACTCTTCATGACACTAGCACCCCGCAAACGCCCGCATCCCCGCTGGCCCGCATTTTACCCATATACCCATAACTCGCCCTAACCCTATCCCGTCCCGGCTACTTTTGCTAGTGGGTCGAGCGGGTCGGTCAGGGTCCCAAGTGCTACATCATGCAATGGTCAGATGGGACATGGCACCCCCCTAAGGAGGTGAACTCGAAAAACACCCCACCTTAAAAAATTCAAACCCCATTTTCTCGAAAACCTGTCGATAACTTTTTACCAAATTTTGCACGCATGTAGGGGGCACGCCCTCTATCGATTAAGGAGGTAAGTTGAAAAAAGCTAGGCTGGAAAAACTGCATGATCTCGAAAAATGAAATTTCGGTCCGGGCGTGGCCCCCCAATGGGGGCAAATGTACCGGTTTATCCCTCGGATGTTTTGGGTACCTTGTACGCCCACAAGTTGGCGGAGAAATTTCAGAAATATCGTCACGCACCAGTGCACAAATCGCGAAAAACGAAAAAATGTAAATGGCTTGGAAATCGAAACCGGAAGTGGCCGTGGCTAAGTGACGTCATCATCCGGTAGGGGTTCGAGGGGTCCATGTCATATTTACGTTTGGTTGACCTCGGTCTCGAATTGACGACGCTATTCGACTTTGAATTTGTTCCGAAAGTCCCTACAACAGAAATGCAATTTTCGAAAATGACCTCGAAAACTCGAATAATGCATATTTAGAGACGATGATGTAGGTTACAAAGCAAGAGTAATGACGGATGAACAGTGATTACTGTGTAGACTGTGTATGGAGATAAGGTTATGAAGGTATGGTTTGGTATTTGTGAAAACTTTGTAGGTAAATGAGAAAAACTTATATTTGATGTCTTCAGTTATCCTGAGCTAGTGAAGAGAGCACAGGGTGGAGTGATATAACAGGACTAGTGAACTTACATTACAGTATGAGCAATGGAGTAATAGAAAAGCAATTTCAACAAGTAACCGTTAACATTTATGAGAATAACTAACATTTTAAGTACTTTACATGTAAAATATGCAACCTTGGTGACTTTCCCAGTCACTGTGATTCGTTTCTTACTTGGTGATGATAATGCTTCGTGTACAGTAACCTCTGGTGCATTAAAATACCCTTCTATTGCTTTCTTGTCAACTTCGAATGGTGGAGTAACAAAAACCTGTTACAAAAATAGATTATACAGTGTTTAATAACTTGTATGTTATTTGTCAATTAAGGATGTACTGGACTGTAAATTTTACTGTGAGCCCGGAACTTGATAATACCGGTTAGAAAATCAGCTGCAGGTCCATCGTTGTTAATGTGCCGTAATTTGTTTTCTGTAAATTTGGCATATAAATGCACTTGATGAATTAACGAAAACAGGCTTTCTATGTGCTAGAGTGTGTATTGTGTTCATGTCCTTACAGAGTAAGCCCATATGCACCACACAACATCACATTACTGTTGTAAAATGGTACTTAATGATATTGCAAAAAATTGGTGCATGCCCAGCAAAGTTCGAATAAAATTCGTTTATCAATTTGGTCAATTTACTGATCACTGAAATAGTTAGTTACCTTTCTAAGAGAGTCATTTTTTATGGTCCTTTTGGGTTTTAACAAAAGTTTTGCGGGAAATAATTACGGCTCTAGTGTAGTTTGGTGATGAATGAGTAGAAAATCAATACGACGTTATTCCAAACGTTTTGGCGGATGGTGGTTGGCGAATTAACAATTGGTTTTAAGATGGGAATACATTTGTTCTGTGCAGTTTTGGTGGATTACCAAAGTTAACGGGTGACGGAGTAACTAGACCTGTATCTGGATGAAACTGCAATCAGATAGCTATCTGACAACTTTGTCACACAGACTACACATGTCCACCTTGCAATTTAGCGTGTCGGTGGTAAAATTTTGCAAATACTATTACATTTCATAGCACATGTTTCAATTTTTCTTTTATGTTTACATTAATAAATTTACTAATAGTGTTATGTAACTTACGTTTACTTTTTTAAAGTACTTCTGGGCATCTTTAATAAAAGTAACTTATTCCGTTGTACTGTACGGTGCCAGTTAATTTTTATTGCCGGAACTGGAATTGGATCTCAAAAACTGTCTAGATATCCGGCCAATCGGAATGGGATATGTGGTACATCGTATTTTATTTTTTATAACATTCTTGCATAATATATAAAATTTAAGTACAATAACATATTTATTATCATACAGTAGTTTTAATGGAGCTGTTGAAGGTAACATATTGAGCTCATAATGAAGCTTTTTCAAATGGTTGTAACATGCAGTGATAATAATAATAATAATAATACAACATTCGTATAGCGCCATAGTGTCCTATGCGGGATGCAGAGGCGCTTGTGGCGCCAGTTAAGAGTGAGGGAAAAGGTGGGTTTTGAGA
>Ga0209780_1002591_pt1 | contig 12942 bp, 9 predicted proteins | sample WorMetexBAHAMAS2_FD_187384 | JGI IMG/M metagenome (GOLD analysis project Ga0209780, IMG submission 187384) | Marine gutless worms symbiont microbial communities from Max Planck institute for Marine Microbiology, Germany - Inanidrilus exumae... | ecosystem: Host-associated > Annelida > Digestive... | reverse complement strand
GAGAGGAGGGGAATTGGTAGGTGTGTGCGGTGTATGTGCGAGTTGTGTAGGGTGGAGGAAGGGTTGAGTAGGCGTGAGCAGCTTGTCAGGTATTTCTAAGCGCGCCCCCTCTAGGCGTGGCCTACTCTCTGGCTAAGCCCTGACTGGCACTTATTCAGCGCCAGCCCTGTGGGCTCAGCCACATCTATCTGCTTTGGCTCTCACGTCGGCGCGACTGATATCTTGACGCTGCTAATCAAGGCATTAGCAACGGTCACAGTTTATAGAGGACACCGTCGAACCCTCTTACCTGCCCGGCATTAACTCCCCATTCATCATGTGCATAGGAATCATTAGAAATAATTCTTTGGTAGACGGATGCGCCCGGGTCGAGTCGAACCCTGGCCACTGAGCGCGTCACGCTCTACTGCACATGGCGGCCGAGTGCGTTAACCACTCGGCCATGAAAGCAGGTCGATAAACCTGTTTGTGACCAGTCAAAATTTAGACCATTGGAGGCAATGCCAAGGTTAGCCAGATGATATTGTAATCGCACATAAATGTAACGAACGCAAGAAGAATATTCAGAACCTGCCAAATGAAAATGTTATACAAGTCAAACAAACTGACACGTTACATTACATCTGTTTCCATTAAAGTGTAAGTCAGTGAAACACTTGTTGGAACTCTGCATACTGGAGAATTAGCTGTGATGAATAAAAGAAACAAGGAATTTTTTACTGTACGATGCTATGCTAGCGCAGTATATGCTGTCGTCGAGTGTATCTGTCCGTCACAAGCTGGCACTGTACCACAATCAGCTAAACGTATCACGCAAACAATGCCGTACGATAGCCCAGGGTCTGTAGTTTTCTTGTGTCAAAAATCTCGGCGAAATTCCAACGGGGTTGTCCTCTGTGGGGGTGCCAAATTGGCGATTTTCGACCAACATCTCACTCTATCTCAGAAATTGTGCAAGATAGGGACATAGTTACTATGGGGGAACACTAATAGGAACTCTTATGTGCTCTATCGAATGGCGCTATTTCCAGTGACCTAGAGTGACCCCTAACTACCTCAAACCACCTCATTTTTGCTATTTTGTATCGCCTTTCGTATCTTTGTAATGGGTAGAGATAGAGACTCCAAGTTTGGTAGGTAGGTTGATTGTACCAACTGCTAGTCCATTGGTGGCAAACCATCCATGAAAGGGGTGTGGTTAGGTATGCAAACCATTTCAATTTTGCTGGGAACCAACCATATCTCTGGAATGGCTGCAGGTAGAGTTGTCACGTCGATAGTCTCTGCTGCTGTCAACTTTGTTGGATGGTAAACGTAAAGGTAAAGGTAAAGGTCGGATTCTTCTATAGCGCTACTTACAGCAATGCCGCGACCAGCCGCGCTGTACAATCGTAAGAAGTGGCAGTTGATTGGCAAGAGCCAATGGCCAGTGTGATAAAAACTGGTAACGGTCATCGGTCACCAATGTATCATACTGACCATCTACATCTGTGTACAACACGGTGGGCGTGAGACACCGCGTCGCATGGGTCTGTCCAGTCTAACCTAGTATAACTCCGGAAACTGGATCGAGTAAACAAAAACCGTTTTGCTGAAGCATGAGTGTTTAGGAGACGAGTTTGTGTTGTGTGCAACAGAAATAAGAAGAGTCTGTCGTGTGTGATCTGTAAGGCCATCGGCATACTTACCCTTCATCATCTTGGTTCTGTTGCTTTTGGATCGTTGATCATCACTCTGATCAAGATTCCACGCCTCATTCTGATGTACATCCAGAAAAAGTAAGCATTTTTGTCACATTTGTTGAAAGTTTGTCATTCATTGTAACAAATGACGTGAACGTATTGTGATATTGGTTGGATATTGCAAAGTGAACCAAGAAAGTAATACTTTGTAAGTTTCTGCGCTGTGACTGATTCCATTACTGCTATTTCTGCTGTTGTATACCCGACTGCTGTATGCATTGTGGTTGTGTGTTGTCAGGTGTAAAGGCAGTGATAATCCATGTGCCCAGTGTTGCCTGAAGTGTTGTATCTGCTGCCTCTGGTGCCTCGAAAAGTGCATGAAGTATCTGAACAAAAATGCATACACGATCATTGGTACATATGATCTTTCTTTGCGTAGTTACTGCAGACAATGAACTCATTCATTGTATGTTCGTCATTACAGAAAACTCTGGCTGATCTAATTTTTGGCTGACACTGCTGTTAGTCTGGTTAGACTTTGTTACTTTTCAACATGTTGCATTGCAGTCATTTAAATGCAGACTTTTCAAGCTTTTTGTCAGCTAATTCCTTTTATGCTATCTTTTGAGTTGCTTTTAGGTTCAACAGTATCATCTTTATAATCAGTATCTTGCCCAATGTGGGTTCTGGGGCTGCAATGAACGATGCACGTCTCTAGAACGGCTGAAGCTGGAGTGGTCAAATTTTGCATGCATGTAGGCTATGCCAAGTCCCAGCATAAAGATGACAAATCACCCATAAAAGGGACGTGATAAGGGTCAAGCTACTCACTTTAAATTTTGACGCCCCCAATGATATCTCTGGAATGGTTGAAGCTAGAATCGTCAAATTTTTACGTGCACGTAGGCTGTATCAAATCCTAGCCTAAGGTGACAAACCACCCCTAAAAGGGGCGTGTTCAGAGTCATGTGACCCCTTTTAGGTCAACTCTTCGACAGAGTAAGCCTAATAAAACCGGTCTCAAATGTCCGACCGTCTGTACGTCCATACATACATGCGTACGTCCGTCTGTCCACAAAAAGTGTCTTTGAGTTCAATGAAATTTGGCATGTAGGTAGAGGTCGATGAGTCATGCACGATTGTATGCAGTATGACCCAATCAAAAGTTAAGGTCATGAGCCCTTCAAATTTGGCAATCCAGCCATTTTCAAAAGCTATCTCCTCCGCCATTTACAGTGGGAGCTGGCAACTGGCCACAGATTCTTAAACTAGGGCACAATATCTAAATTTGATTAGGCCGGATTTATGATATTTGGCCTAGTTTTTTGTGTCACATGACTTCGAAGTATGTTTAGCTGGGTTTATGCTGTTACCATGCTGCTGAAAGTGAACTGATATTCATAATTATAGTTCATTAGCAAGAAAACATAATACATAAACGTCAAATTTCTTGTGTATTTTGTACAGCAATTGATGGCAAGAGTTTCTGCAGTGCGGCAGAGAAGGTAAGTCAGTGAATATGTTTTTTCATTATTATAGATATTAATTTGAGATTGTCTGTTACATTGTAATTATCAATTATACAGTGTAGTAGTTTTTAACATTCTGGCAGTTTTAGGAACATGACCTGCTGTACTTGCAATTGCGTTAGATATGGATAGTTGATATATGGTATTTATCTTGTACCAGTAAGTGTTGTTTTTATAGAATTTATGTTTTCTTCATACTATTATATTCTACCTGTAGCAGGGGTGCACAACACGTGGCCTCTAGGCCACCTCTCACCCAAAATATGTTGCCATAAAACTCGCTTTCGTGCATTTTTAAGATGACATAAAGCGCAAAAATTTATGGTTGTATCAGTAAAATGTCGTCAGCTTCTGGGGGCTTTGCTCCCTGGCCCCTAATCAGGGGCTTTGCCTCTGGACCACACTAGGGGCACAGCCACGAGGTCCCCATCGTGGCTCTCCACTTTCGTTCCAGATATGTTTTTGGCCCTAGCCTTCAAATAAGTTGTGCACCCCTGACATAGCATTTCACACTTTTGATTTATTAAGCAGATGAATATCTTCTTTCATGAAAGACAGGTCATTTGCTAATTGTCTCATAATAAACTTAACATGCAGTGTTGGCCGTGACTCCGGCGTACATTTTCAAAGTAGTTGAAGCCCGTCGTGATGTCAGTCAAATTTGTACTGTGCGCTAAATTCTTGAACTTGTTTTTATTCGAGCTGGTCATTTTGTATTTAGTCACATGCGGCACAGCACTCGTCTGTCTGATTGAGGCTCTTATTCAGTTTCTTTGTACTAGTTAACTTTTATTCTTTATTTTTTATGTGTACCTTTTGTACGATTTTTATAATAAATATATATTAGTGAAAGTTATGATCTGTACGATTGTGGTTGCTACAGATGCATGAGATATTCTTCTCTGTTTCATATGCAACAGTTTGTGTTGGTAACTGTGATAGGCATTTGGTGTTCTGACGAGCAATGTCCTGCGCGTGATTGCTATCAATAGTGTTGGAACATTCGTGCTGTTTCTGGGCAAAATTGGTGTCATGGCTGCAACATGCAGCATTGCAATTGTCTGGCTGCGGGTAACCTCATTTGTCTTTGTCAGTTGTTGTTTCGCCTTGGCATTGATGTGTATCTTGGGACCGTTGAGCAATTAATTTTTCTAATTGCGTTAATGGCACGATTAATTATTTTAATCGCGCGTTAAACATGGTTTTAATGCACATTTCCTTTTGTTGTGTTACAGCAAGGTGTAGGGGTTCATCGAATGATGCTGTTGAACAGTGATGTATAGAAATTAAATGGCATTAGCAGAAAATATCATCATAGACTAGTAAAATCACACTAAATTTAGAGTAGCGATGCAACCGGAAAGTAAATTGTTGTCCATTAAAGGGGTAAAGTTTGATTATCTTGTGGTTTGTATAGAATCTTGCTACCGGTGTAACTAGCTTGCATTAAAAATTTTAGTGGCATTAATTTTTTTAATCGTGATTAATTCCTTAATGTGTTAACGTGTTAGTTAAGTTGTTAATTCAACAAGCCTAGTATTTATACATCGTTTATCTTAGGGCTGTTAACATTTAAGGATTTCTTTGATGATTGATCTTTAACTATTAATTAACTGTTAAAAACAACTAAATTGACAACAATAAAAGACTTGAATTTTTGTGTTAATTTTAACTCCTATTGATGCCAATCTATCATATTATTCTAAGTTATTAGGCCGCCCGACGTACGTTATAAAAGTTATACCACATGTTAGGGTCTAGGTCGAACTCCATAACGAACCGCGAGAATTTCGCCCAACCCTCCCCTAATTTTTGCATGGGTAAAAACCTCCATATTTGGACTCGATTTTAAAACATTTTTTAAACATTTTTGGCTGTAGTTTTGAAACGAAGCAATATTTCTTAAATCCATTTAATAGCATGTAGGACCGATGATGGGTCTATGTCCACGAAAAATTTGGTAGAGTTCCTACCACCCCTCCGAGATCCATGGTGGAGTTTAGGCCCCCTCTAGGGGGAAATCAGTAAAATCGCAATAACTTAGCCACACATCGCTCGATTGCGCTGAAACTTGGCAGGCTGAAGGACTGCGGGCTCGGGCGGCCTCATTTAGCAATGCATCGCTAATTGCCCACATTTCTAGTATTAAGAAACTTTTGAATCATAGTTATTGTTCAGTTCGCACACTCAGTCCGTAGATTTCTGCCAGTCTTTGAGTGAGGTAGACTAACTTCTTCACACACTCTAGAGTCACAGATGCACACACAATTGTCCATTGATTGTCAGCAACAGTAACATACAAAAATTCCAGTGCAACTAAACACCACATTGGCTTTAGTGAGTGAACAACAAATAAAGTTACTATTTTAATTTTAATCATTAACAAAAAAATAGTCGACTTACACTGCTATGATTCTAAACTGTTGATATCATTTATATCGTATCATGTATATTTTAAGTGAGATATCGCTAAAGACTAGATGCTTTGGGCTACATTTCTATCGCAGAATGTTTACGTTTATCTTCAACCACTTAAAATAAGGGCCATTTTAATGTTCAAGGTTATTCAAGGTCACCGATTTTGGTACCAATCTAAAGTGCTTAATGTACCAGCCGCATGAAGCTGGTTATCGAACGTCCTGTTATTTGTCAAAGTGCTTACTGCAACCCAATGAGGTATAAATATTCTATAACTGCAAGGTGGAAAGTCTGTAGCAGATTTATAAGTTCAGGACTTAATGTGCAGTACTTGCCTAGCTATCGTGCAATTTTCTAAACGAAGTAGGTTCTCTTTTTTTGGTATTTTGAAGTACGTGAGCGATATCGTCGTAAAAAGGTTCACGTTTACTACCTCATCTCTTGGTGAGTTCTTGTACCTGCCACCCACACGTTTATCCACGAGTGGAATGAACCATCCTGCCTTTACTCAATAAGCATTCACCAGATGGCGCCACTCGAGCGAGATAAAGCACATCCGATTACATCTAACTACTCATTTATCAACCTCGAAAAGGTGAAAGGCTGAGTTGGCCTAGTTGGCTGACTTTGTAGCGGACAGTTTACCCACATAAATGGCCACCTATCAGCCGCAGGTCGAGCGTAGGACAGGGAAAGTTCGCCATCACAGACTGACGTTCTACCACTGTGCCACGAAAATATACTTACAATGCTATTTATTTAGTGTAATACATTAAACTTTGTGTTTGTATTTCGTATGTTCAGAGCATTTCTAACCTACACTACTTTGCATTTCCAGTCATTCTTGTTTCCATCTTCAGTTACCTGATTGCCCACTGCTTTTTGTCCGTCTATGGGGCAAGTACAGCTTTGTGCATTATTTGGTTCAAATTGCATTTCATCTCTGTTTTGACAGTCACAATATTCTTCTTTTACATTGCTGATAAACTGTAAATTAATAATAAACTGCTTATATGTATTAATTGCATATTTCATTGTGGTAAATGTTGACTTTTTGTTTTTTTTTGTATTTCGTCTGATTGCTTCACTAGTTATATGGTTTCTTTTTTCTGCAGTCATGAATTATGTATGATTATGGAAGATGATTAATGGGTAGGGAAGATGCTGATGCATGCGAGAATGAGTAGTGTAATTCTGTGCTGATACATTGATGTGCTAGATGGCGGTTGATGCACTGCTGCTGTGCTTTTGTGAAGACTGTAACATAAATGACGGCTCTGCAGAGCGTCCATACTATATGAACTCCTCACTGATGGTAAACAGTTCATTTGATTGTAATCCTGATGCATGAGGATTATCACTGCTGCGTTGTAGATCTTGCATTTTGTAAGTTAAAAGAGCATGGTCATTTGGAGCATGTTTATCACCAAAGCTATTCCAACCATAGCTTGCTGGTGACGCCATTAATGACGATGATGGTGGCATTCATGCAAAAATATATTCAGAGAGTATCTTAAAACTTACTTGTGAATATGTCCTTTGGCAGTCTGCTGCTAGATTTGATTTGTTCTTGCCATACATTGATATTTCTACACAGGCAGATACAGCAGGTCCTCTTGAGAGGTCCCCAGCACTATGAATAAACCCCAGGTCCTGCGTGACTCTTAACATTTACCTAAAACTAATCGTAACCCTACTTACTCTACTAACCATATCTCTGTCTCCAACAGTGTATTAAAAATTATCATCCTCAAAATCAAATCCAGCATGTAGCAGATCATGTGTGGCCATGCTATTTACTAGGCTAACCACTCATCTAGTAAGCAAATTGTCCCATGGTTATTCTTAAGACCCCACAAGACATTCTGGCAATGTTTGAACTGAACAGTCTGCAGAACTGCCAGTTACCATTAGAACAACCAGCAGAATTTGCGTTTAAAAACAGTAAAGTCTCAGATGTCTTGTAAGAGAAAGGATTTTTCTTGATACTGCAGATAAGTCCACCAGAAGTAAATAGCTTCTCAAGGGGACCAGATGATGGAATGCCAAAAATGTATTTTAATGTTTAGTTACATAAAATACGTGGAAATTGTATTTAATACGAGTTACTTTGTACAGTTGATGATATACAAATTACTGCACGATAAATGTATTTTTGTTTACGTATTGTATTTAAGTAACTTTACAACACTGAGCACATCACTAATGTACTGGACCTTTTATGCAGTAATTAACAATCTGAAGCATGGCATCTGTTGCAGGATTTTGTTGAGAACTCGAACACTAAGATTGAGACATTGAAGAAGAAGAAGAAGGTTCGCCGTGATGCTGGTGATGCTGCTAATGCAGAAGAGATGCAGCGCATGACTGCAGCATGAGCCAGTCACAGAATAAGATCAGCCAGCTACCTGCATTAAGTGTCGCTCCCATCACCATAGTTGCATGACATGTCTGCTTATCTTGTGAAATGCTATGTTGTGTCAGCTTACCATTTTTATTGAAGTGCATTCAGTGTAATATTTGTTGATTACTCACAGAATCTGCTATTAATATTTCAGCATTGCAGAGTCATAGTTGTTCGCTGATGTATATTTTTTAGCTAACAGTGTAAATTCTGAAGTGTGAAGCAGCGTTATAACAAAAACTAAACATGTGTATAACTCTATGATTTGAGTTTCATAATGGTCTTCAATGGCAAGTGTTAATTTAGTTGGAGAGGAAACATAACAACGTAAGGGTCATGAATTTCTGAGAGAAAAAATATTTTAAATGTTGCATAATTTAGTATTAGCAAACAACAAAAAGCGAGCTTTAAAATATCATGTGCAAAATGTGACATTTAATATATACTAGCAAATGACAAGAATCGTCCTTAAAATATAATGTTGCTATGTATCAAATGCAAAACGTTTCAGTTTTCTTATGCAATGTTTTACTGTGCTTTTGCCACCTGACACTGTCGACAAAGACATTATGTTTTCGTGCTGTCTGTCCACCGCGTTTATTCGTTCATATGTCCGGTTAAATACTGTTATCATGATATCTCATTAATGGCTTGAGCAATCTTGATGAAACTTATGGGGAATATTCACTAGCCCCTACTGATCTCTTGATTAGAGTTTGGCGGTTAAAGGTCAAGGTCACAATAGGCCATCACGGTGGCGAGGCATCCATGTTGATGTTGCAGCACTGTCGTCCGTCTTCTGGTTTTGCTATGCATTATATATGTATGCAAGTGCTTTGCTTGATGTTTTGTCACCTTATTTGTGCCAATTTGTGCATCATCCGCAACTGTGGAACCTTGTTAGACTTTAATATATGGAGTGTATGTATGTCGAACGTAGTGTACATTTTCCCACTTGATTATGGACAGTGTGGATGTCACACTAATGTAGTGTGTTCAATGCAACGATGAGTTTATGTACGTATTTGCATGTCCGTATATGCATTGTGTATGCCGAGAAGTGTAAGTGGTCTGTTGACACCCTCTATTAGTCCTGTGATTTTCACTTTGCATCTGCCCCGCGTGGTTCCTGGGGCTGTATGTAAGTGGGTAAGGGTCTAAGTAAGTAAATTTATGAAGCACCAAAACTAGAATAGGCCTTCTCCGTTTACAGGCCGGAGGTCATAGGAGGCGACCAAACCTGGCTTTATAGTTATTTGGGTTTATTTTATGTTGTGGTATATTTTGTTACGTATGCATTTTTGCTTTGTTGTGTTTGTTTTAGTTCTTCGTTACTTAGCCAAGAGATTGGCTGGGAAGAACGTCTCTGAAATGACCTATTTTATCTCTGGAGGGATGCAAAAGCTTAACGCAATCAATCACTTTGCATCTGGACTGTGTTGAGTATGTAATATACAGTGTATTGACCTGTAGGTCTTGACAACGAAAATTGCCTTATAATTTAACGACGTGTTCATGAAACCATTAATGTGCCTAATGTAAAAGAGGATTGCAGTAGTACCATATTTTTGTATACTGTTAGAACACACCTGGCTTTGACATTGTTCCTTAAGAATGCAAAATTGTAAAGGAAAAGATTCCTGTTACCTACATTTATGTACAAACTTACTATGTTACTAGCCTGGCATTAAAGCCCATCTATTGCACGTGGAGTTATACAGACTAGATGGCGGCTCTGGGGGCGAAGTCTGCCATCTCTGACTGCATTTTGTTTCTGAAGTGGTGTATGCTATGAGAGAATTGTTGGTGCATAATAATTGACAGCAAATAACTCAGGTATCACAGTTATCAGTGGGCATTGAAATTTAGATTGTTTTTGTTATTTAAGGCATTTGTGTAGTCCTCTGGGGTCCAGATATGGTTAATGATTGACTTCTGACTGCTGTTCTGTTAATCCTGAGATTCTCTTTCAGAACAAGTGAATGATGATGACCCAAGGGGGAACCGGTTGACCCAGGTTTGCCTGGAAAAAACGGCCAGTTATTGTTGCTAATGCAGTTGAAGTGAGCCAAAGAGCAGTGTCAAACTGAACAGTACCATGTTCTACACGATTCATGCCATGTTTATTTGTTGTAGAAGTTTGTTGTTGTGAGGGAATGGGCGATTCTGCTACTTGGCCAATACCACAGTACCTTTAACCATGAAACAATACAATGCCAGTACCACGATTGATGTAACAGTTAAAGTAGACAATGGACTACTGTTAAGTTTTATTACGCTATATCCAGTGTAAATACTGCTCAATCAAGTCACATACTGAAACTTAATAGGTCTAATAAATAATAGAAGATGGAACAGTGTTAAGCGTTGTTCTTTGTTGCATGTATTGTAGACTGAAATGTAATTGTCAACGACTGAGTGAAAATGACTGTATTTGACTACAGAACGCTGGTAGCAACAACAAGGGCCCCACTGAATGATGCAGCCAAACAGTATGCTGCCACCCTCCTGCTCCTTTTTGCACCACTCCGTCCTTCTGTGCCTTATGGCATGACATGAAGCACAACTTTACTGTGTCTCTTTCCATGGGCCTAGTATTGGTCGATACCAATATCATCTGATACCACTAGTATTGGCTGATATCTGATGCTGGTATAGTTTGTTTCCCTAGTTGTTGTTGTGTGTTTAAGCAGCTTGTTCATAATGCTTATACGTGTATGCTTGCATTACATGTTGTAGTGCTTAGTAGCATGTACAGTAGTAGTAGTACTTTCTGGGTGTTTGGTAACTTTGCATAATATATGCTTTTGAGTGACCCAGTTTTTATGTGTACTTCTGATTACTGATAATGGTGAATTTCTACAGTTATTTCTTGCGATTGTTATTTTTATCAGCTAATTTTTAACCACTTGTTGATTTATTTTCGAAACGGTGACATTTTGCTCAAGGGAAGCAGTAACTCCTGCTAATTTTACTGGCTGTTGTCAGTGTCAGTCACATCCATCCATATTGTTTTTGAGAGATGCCTCTGCTTCGTTGAACTAACTCAGGTTGGTTTGGTTGTTTGTGGACACTTGCGTGTTGTTCAGTCAGGCTCATCATCATTGAGGTAAATTAATGGTGGCATTCTGTGAATAATGATAGAAATCATTGTCTTAGTGAAAATTGAGATGGTGTTGATGACAATGTTGATGAAATACTTGCAGGACATGGGAGCATCATCTCCAAAGTGATATGAAGCTAGTTGGTTGTTCATTCAGTAAGTCAAGTAACTGCTATTGTGAGTGTTATTTGGATACACGGATTTCCCACACTGTGGTAGCATGTGATGCTGTTGAGGAACATTTTGGTGAAATCCATTGTTTACTTCACCCCGCTAGGAGTGCAAAGTATCGTGATCAGCATGTTTATATGTCTGTCTGTTGGTCTGTGTGTCTATCTACCCGCATAGCTCAAAAATCCCTCGTTCAAAATTCACCAAATTTTCTGTACATGTTACCTGTGGCCGTGACTCAGTCCGCAATGCAATATGTTATGTATTCCGGTATTTAGTATGGTGTCATGTCATAGAGTGAATGGGTCAGAATCAAAGACAATGCATATGTTTCGTCCAGTTCAGTAGATGGCGGCACCGGGTGAGAAGTCTGCCATCCCTGACTGCATCTTGTTTATGAAGCAGTTTATTCAGCTGAGAAATCTTAGATTGTCTATGAATTGTTTAGTGTATTAGGTAATTTGTAATAACAAATAAGTGCTTAAGACACCAATAGTGCTTGGTTATAGCAGTGCCTATTGCTACTACTTCTAGAGTTTCTGTGAGTTACTAGCATCATGTGGTCTCTGGATGCCATAATTTTATATCATAATATCCCCATTTGTTTCTTTGTCAAATGTCAAGAGGGTCAGTTAAGTGAGGTCTAATTCGGTTTTATAAGGCTTGGTAGTTTGTTTTTCGGTATGTGCATTGCTTATCGTAAGATGAAATTATAGGTTGGTTATCAGTATTATAGTCTAGCAGTCTGGATGAGATTATTTTCATAAAGTTCACATCAAGAGACATTTTAAAAATGATTTTTCATAACTATTATATCATGTTATTTGATTGTTAATTAGTTGTTGTCACGTCTATCTCTCACTTTGTCGGCACACATGACCTAATGGTCTGTGTTAAAGTGCAGTTAAGCAGTATTCAGTCAAGCACGAGTTGCACACAGAGCTGTTTTCAAAGACGTGTTTGTATATGAATGTTCATGTTTTCTGTGCCTTCAGTCAATAAAAACAATTAGCTTAGCTGTTGCTGATTTCTTTTTTTCTCCTAAAAAGCAGCATTGCTTCTTTTTTGAAGGAATCACGGCCTGGGCATGTATTGAATTAAGTTTACGTAACATATGAAATCAAGCCAACGCCAATGACTAGGCTAGTGACTAACCCTCGAAGCCAAATTAAAATCGCCTGTTCACCTTTGAAGTTTAGTGAATTGGAACTCATTTGTGGTTGGATTATATTGAAGTACAAGGTGAAACAGTAGAATTAGTTTTAAATAGCTGGGCTACTTTAGTTACTTTTGCTTACTTTTCACTTTTTACTTAGTAACACCATGAACATGTTTTAGAAGAAATTATTCCAACTTGAAGTATTCAAACCCCCAAAGTCTGTCTGCCATAACTATTCTCTGCCACGAAAAATCACGCAGTGGCTGATGATCTATGAATGAGTGCTGTGTGCCAGTGCCAGCCGCTGAATTCTGAGCAGTCAATCAATCAATCAATCAAAATTTATTTTCCAAGTAATAACAGAAAAATTACAATGTAATAATGTCGTAGCACTTGAAAGGCTACCAGAAAAGCATTACGCTTATTAAAACTGGTCGCCTGAAACAAAGCAATACAAACACAAATACATCAAAAAA
>Ga0209780_1002590_pt1 | contig 12942 bp, 10 predicted proteins | sample WorMetexBAHAMAS2_FD_187384 | JGI IMG/M metagenome (GOLD analysis project Ga0209780, IMG submission 187384) | Marine gutless worms symbiont microbial communities from Max Planck institute for Marine Microbiology, Germany - Inanidrilus exumae... | ecosystem: Host-associated > Annelida > Digestive... | reverse complement strand
CCACCACCACTACTACCACTAAAACGTTGTGTGGACACTTGACAAAGTCAGAGGTTGTTCGGTTACGTTCGTAATTTGAACGGTATCATGTCACTCACAGGAAAGACGGCGTAACGCCTAGGCCTAATTCGATTTCCCCGTCAAGCCATGTTTATCCGTATCAGCTATGTACATAATTTCCTCAACCGGCAAGCGTTACCATGGAAACGTGGCTACCTGAGCAGGTGCGAATAGTGCCGGAGGCGGCCGTTAGGTGGCGTTGTTAGGTGCCAGTTTATGCGCTAGCGCGTCTTCTCGGTTAATGCACTTTTCACATCGATAGCAAATTAGCAACGCCAACATGTACAACAGTAGTCGTGTATGCCGAGTCTTGCCGTCAATCCGGCAAATAACCTAGCCGCACGTTAGCCTTACCAAGTTCTTATTAATGCTGCATTACGTTCTGATCTACTTGCTAGATCACCTGTTTTTAGACAATGGCGCAACATTCTGTTTTAATTTTTAATTTCTACTGTTAATGTGTTTTTTTCCATTGTATTCTACTGCATGGGCTTTGAGTGTGCTATTGAATTTGAATGAATGAATGAATAAGCGAATAATTGACAGTGTTGGTGACTTCATAGCTAGGCCATTGTTGTACAAAAACTGAATGCGGTGAATGATTACGGCACTGAATCGAGTGCAGTACTGTATAAATTTACTTTTGCCCACAAGCGACATAACGGTTCACGAGAAACAAAAAATAAACGAACGTTTATCGACGTTTATTCCATATTCGCGTTTTTGTTTCTTTTGTTTTATGCTAGGCCTACCACTAGGGCCTATTACTTGTCAGTTTTAGTTATTCTTAACTTCAATAATTCTTATCTCGTTAATATGACGTCATGCAATAACGATCATATTTAAATGGAAGTAATAAATCTTACCTAAATGCCGAACTTGCACAATTCAGATATCTACAAATGGTTTATTTTTCACCACAGCAAACCACTGCAACAGTTTCATGAATTTTCGCTTTCAATCAACGTCAACAGAATTTAAGGCTAACAAGAAGCAAAGTATATGCATTACATGTTACTCAAATTTATACGCAATGCAGCCTAAAACAGTGAAATTGTAACTTAGAAAACCATTAACACAAAATGTAAACCAACTACAAAACATCAGCATCACCAGGTACACCTCACCCTAAACGGGCGTGCGTGTTGTACATGTATGCTTCCGTTCCAAATTTCAGCTTAATCACTATATACTGTGGCCCATGCGAGGCAAAAAAAAACGATATTTAGTAAATTGTCAATTACGGGGATTCTGTATCTCCCCTGCCCGATCACGGCCAAATTCAGCAACAATTTGTAGACACATGGTGTATATACTGTACCACGCCAAATTTCATCCCAATCATTATATATCGTCGCCCATGCGGCCCCAAAACGCGGTATATTTACCCAAAAGTTTGGGGCACCTGTACGGATACAGGCTGTACCCGCCCTTCCCTGATCAGAACCAAATTTGGCGTGTTGCAGTAGAATCTTAAAGTGCTGTCTAAAATTATTTGGAGACTGAAATTCGCAAGTCAGTAATTGCCATCATGCCATTAAATATCTAGTCTAAAATGCCAGTCTCTTAAGTGCTGGAGGCATCTGTTGGAAGTTATAGGGTAGATAAATGCAAAAGCAGATTTTGTATTTTGCTTTTTCTTCTGCTGGTAGTTATTTTTTGAGGGGCGAAAAAACACAAATTTTACTGATTTTTAACTTCAACATTCTGCGGAGGAGCCATCCAGCGGCGTGGAGACAAAGTTGAACTCGGGTGCACATTAGGCGAAGTAGATGAGTTACAGTCTCAATTACTTGCTAAGTTTTGTGTTCAGTGTTCGCCTTTCGCTTTGACATGCGCGCGCACAGGTGCGCCACTGAACGACTGCCGCGTCAATAATGAGTAATCACGTATTGATCGAGTGACGTCACACCAACGAAGACTAAAGACAGTACAACTAACAGAAGTAAGAGTAAAATTCGGTTTGCATGTCACGCGGCATTATCTTCTGCTTTGATATGGAATTTGTGCATAAATAAACTACGCATTAGGCCAATTTAAGACATGCCGTTAAACGCTAGGAGGTCCGACAATTATGCCTCAACGCGCTGACGGTCGTCATTCAAAAACGTGACGGACAAAGAAAAACAACATATTACTCTTTCTTCCCCTGGCCATGCACCAAACTCAGCATGACGACAGAGGACATGCACCCTAACTTTAAACCCCCATAACTCTGTAACCACTTGAGCAAATACAACCAACTTTTAATAGCTACAGGTACGCCGCTGTGGAACGCCCCTGACCGGGTGAAATATGGCCGAATTTGGTAATCACCGGGAAGCAGGGGTGGATACAAGAACCCCTGAACCTCAATATTTTGTAAATATCACGGTTTTGGCGATTTTACACCACGTGGGCAACAGTATTTCGATTAGGGTTAAGTTGGCACGGTATGGTACACAAACTGTTACCCTATCGGTGCAACGTTCCACCCATGTAGGCAAAAACCTAAAAATGGCCCCGCGAATAGCCAGAATACCGGCGTATGCACTGCGGAAATGTTGCCAGTGAAACTGAAGAATCTGCAAAAGCAGAAAATATTTTGGCACATGCAAAAAGTAACAATACATCAACAACACAAAAAATAACATAATAGTTACCTATAGTCAGTGATGTTAGTCCTTGTCCTTAAGGACTTCTTAAGGACAATTACGAAGTCCTTGTCCTTGATAGTAAGGTCCTGGTCCTTAAGTAAAAGTCCTTTGATGGGTCCTTGTTTTGGCGGGCCACGCTCGACGAAAGTGCACCTGTTGTGAACATCAAAGGCTCAAAGCCTGACGCGGCGGCGTCACAGTCGTGAGTCATTCCATAGATGGTCACTAGTGTACTGCGGCACGCATCCCTGTCAAAAGTGGACCGTTGCCAAGCAAAGGTTAATTACACCCGCTGTAAAACTTCCCACTGTCTGTAGGTCGCTTGATAGCTGAGTGTCAGTCACTGTCGTAAATAGCTGTGAAGTGGCACGCTTTTTCCTCCTGACTGGTCGTCAAAATTACCTCTACATCGTCGTCCACCACCCTCGATCTGCTTACTTTAGATGACATAAAATAACGTCATGACGAGTGCTGGCCTATCAACTCTATTTTGCCGCTAAGCAACAAATGTGATTGAGAAAGAAAATGAAATGGAAAAAATCAGTAACATATGAGAACCAAATCAAATAGTTTGCCTAATTGGGTTGTATCTGAAAATAGCATTAATGCATTCAAAAAGACTTGGATCAGCAATTCAGCATTCGCAACATTACAGATATTATATACGATTTTCGAGCCCAAATTTAAGGAATTGGAAGCGGTAGTGAGGTTTTGAGAGTAAATTGAGTCTAACTTATAAACTTACGTTAATTAATAGTTATTTGAGAAGCTGGCATAGAGAGGCGCTGAGCCTGCGCCAGTACAGCCACTACATCTACATCTACGTCTAGATCCGGCGTTCATTCACTAGAACACTAGTTTTGAGACATCTGAGATACTGAGACATACTTATCATTCATATTTTTTATTATTATTGTGTGTATTTTGTATTTTGTCTCTCACCTTCTGTCTGGTGTATATAATTGTACTTTTGTCTGTGCTGCCATCTAGCATAATAAAGAAAGAATTAGTAATAGTAGTAGGCCTATTATTAGTGTCAGTATTACAGGTTTGCTTCGTGAGACCAAAGTCCTTGTCCTTGTCCTTGCGACTAAGGTCCTGGTCCTTGTCCTGGTCCTTGCACTGTAAGTCCTGGTCCTTGTAACTAAAGTCCTTGTCCTGGTCCTTGCACTGTAAGTCCTGGTCCTTGTGACTAAAGTCCTTGTCCTTGTCCTTGCACTGTAAGTCCTGGTCCTGGTCCTTGTAACTAAAGTCCTTGTCCTGGTCCTTGCACTGTAAGTCCTGGTCCTGGTCCTTGTGACTAAAGTCCTTGTCCTGGTCCTTGCACTGTAAGTCCTGGTCCTTGTGACTAAAGTCCTTGTCCTTGCACTGTAAGTCCTGGTCCTGGTCCTTGTAACTAAAGTCCTTGTCCTGGTTCTTGCACTGTAAGTCCTGGTCCTGGTCCTTGTGACTAAAGTCCTTGTTAACATCACTGCCTATAGTTACACAATGCATTATACTCCATAATTAACTTTAACTGTATAAAAATTATAAATTACTGACGTAAATAACAATCTGAATAAATTAGCCCCATACGGGACTGCCGGTCGACTCTTCACAACTAACGTTTCTGCCAAATTCAAAGTCACGTGACACAAAAACTAGGACAAATATCAAAAATCTGGCCCGAAAAAATTTAGATATTGCGCCCTAGTTTAAGAATCAGTGGTCAGTTGCCAGCTAGCTCCTATTGTAAATGGCTGAGTAGACAGCTTCTGAGAATGGAAAGATTTCCAACTTTGAAGGGCTTGTGACCTTGGATCGGGTCATACTGCATACCGCCGTGCATCACTCATTGACCTCTACCTACATGCTAAATTTCATTGAAATCGAAGAGACTTTGTGGACGGACGGACGGACGGACATTTGAGACCCACTTTATTAGGTCGACTCGGAAGAGTCGACCTAAAAATGGAAAAAATGGAAATGTTTGACACTGTGAAGTCCAATAATACCATACATGTACGTCTGTCTGTCTGTCTGTCGCATAACTGTGGCTGGCTGGTTGGTTTGATTGGAGTTTAACGGCGCTTTCGACACAATGTAGGTCATATCACGCCTTTAAGGTAAGATTATATTAGAAATATTAACATTTAATGAGTAGTAATTCTTGAGGAAAGATAATTGTAAAAAGAAAAAAAAGAAAAAATATATATGTAGCAATAATAGCAAATTTAAACATAAGTGTGGCACCTGAGATGACAACACACTTCTTCAGCAATTAGCCGATGAAGGAATGATTAGTTCCAGTGAGTGAGTGACATCAATAAAGCCATCCACAGAAAACTTTCACACTCTACAGTTGGCATTTAACCAGCGAACCAAGTTCAACCAACGTTGACCTAAAAAACGGCCATTACATCCGTGCGTACGTCTCATACTCGGTGGTTAAGTCAGTAATCTCTCAGTCCACAGACATTCCCGCTGTCACCCACATGAGACGTCACTGGTAAAATCACCGACTGAAAATGTTCCCCTATTCCAGAAAAAAGTCCCATTTACAAATGCAAACATCCGATCAACAGCAAGGTGGGTGCATGATGCAAAAAGCACCTTTTTCATGCAGTGCTTATTCATATACAAAAAACTGCAATGCAATATAATGCTGAAAACCATCTGAAGTATGTAACGAGCTTATACAACAATTCAAGCAGCAACATGACGATGCAGTGAAAATACAACGGTGAACTGCCACCAATGATAGTGTGACTGCTCAGAACATCATGGAAGGCAGTAACAGAAAATGAACTTCTTGTGCCACTGCTGCCAATGCAAACTCATACTGTTCCTGCAACGCAATATAATGTTATGGTAAACTGACTTTTATTAACTGCAGACGGACAGACACTCGTTAAGTCGGCACAGCAAACAGCGGACTTGAGTTAGAAAATAAATAGCACCCTACGGGATTGACGGTCGACTCTTCACAACTGACGTTTCTGCCAAATTCAAAGTCACGTGACACAAAAACTAGGAAAAATATTTTTAAAAATCCAGACCAACGAAATTTAGATACTGTACCCTAGATTAAGAACCAGTGGTTAGTTGCCAGCCCCAATTGTAAATGGCAGAGGAGATAGCTTTTGAAAATGGAAGGATTTCAAAATTCAAGGGCTCATGACCTTGATCTTGACCTTGGATCGGCTCATACTGCATACCGCCGTGCATCATTCATCGACCTCTAGCTACATGCCAAATTTCATTGAAATTAAAGACATTTTTGTGAACGGTCGTACGTACACACAGACGGACATTTGCCCCGGGTGGCAAAAGCCCTGGCACCACCACTGCTTAAGCAGAAAAAGAACCAACAACGTATCAGTGATTACCTTTTAGCCTTCCATAGTAACTATGTCCCTATTTTGCACCGTTTCTGAGATATAGCGAGATATTGGTCGAAAACTGACGATCTGAACCTACCCCACCTCTATTTTGGGCCCATGTTCAGGGTGACCCCCTTGGAATTTAGCCGACATCTTTGGCATTAGCACACTAGAATCCCTGGGCTATATATGGCGTTGTCTGCATGATCCTTAATTTAACCATCTTCGTAGAACTCTTGACTTGTGACAGACGGATGGACGGACAGACAGACGGACACACGATGACAGCATATACCACGCTAGCATAGCATGGCATTGTAAAAATGACATACCTTGGTGTGAACCATCAGGTGTCGCTGATCACGGAGGTGCTCCAGCGTCGCTGCAATGTCTACCTGTTTGACACCTGAACAGCACAATAATGAAACTACACCTGTATGACAAGTGCATCGACGCATGGAATAATTTGCATGGCAGCATCCAAATCAGAGGAACCTGAAAGACAACCAGACTACAGATGCATGGCTACGAGTGTTTGAACTCTCTCCGTGCCGAAATGACTCCATCTCTGACACTAGCGTTTTTATGAACAAGTTAAAAACCTATCTTTTTGGGTTGACGTTTGACATTCAGTAGACTATCAATTAGTGTTTTATGCATCCCAGACTTTTCTGTGTCGGTTTTTATTGACTTTTATTGTTCTGCACCTATGTTCTTACGTTAGTTTGTAAAAGGCGCACTACAAATGTCGTATGATGATGATGATGATCGAAGATAACAAACCATGGTAGCAAACAACAGTGCCATCCATTTTCAAACTCAGGGCAGACATAACTCAGACACAAAAGTCCACAGGAAAGCAATCACCTTTTGAATCACGTCTCTTGTTTCCCACGGAAGTTACCACGCAGTATATCAAGACATCAAAGTTCAGTGCAAAACCAGTTTCAGTTCTGTCAGCTAAAGTCGTTCTTCACATAGTTAGCCTACTTGCGTGCATACATTATACGCGTTATCACATTACTACATCTTGGCCATACAATCTGGAACATACTACCTCTTGATGCAGGTACTTCTGCAACGACAATACCTTAAAGCACTACTTGAAAACTCACCATCTAACACACCTGTCCAAACCCACCATAGTATTGCCAGCTTGTGTGACTGCCAGCACCTCAGATTCAGCTGGGACTGATGACTTCATGTGCCAGATCAATGTCTGTATTACTATCATTATTATTATGATTATTATTATCGGAATCTAACTATGTCCATTACTCATTGCCAGTGTTCTCACTCAGTCACCGTCTTCCACCACTTAGCTACAATGCAGCACAGGCGGCCAAATGCATGCCATGAAACAACAATGCTAGTTGCAGCACGGTGACGAAAGACAGCAAAGACAGCAAAAAGCCAAATAATATGTCCAAGTCAATTTAAGCAATGCAATGACATGGAATGTCTCCAAGGCACAGTGAACACAACATTAGCACGAGGCAAATGGTTGAATTTTCAGACACCATTGACAGTTCTTTGATGCTAAGATACTTAATATTCGACTGTGACTGAATGGTACCATTGACCTCAGATAATATTAGCAGACACTGAGTAACTAACAGTCATGAATTACTTTCAGTTGAGTGGCCCAACTATACAGACTGTCAGCTTGGACAACGAGACCAGCAACAATGAAAGCACACATACAAAGTGCTGCAGTTAGCATGTGAAACAGTCATTTGATGGCCACTAGCCAATCCCAAAACCTCAAAGTAGCAATCTCACGAGACTTCTTCTTCTGTGCCCCATCACAAATGTTGCTGTGTTGATGATACGACCATTGGCCTTCCTCCAGGCTGAATGGATCCCGATGTTGGCCGATTGTACTGATCCCCCTCAGAGTGGGATGCAATAGGCAACAAGGCACGTTGGTTCTTGGTGCACGACTGGCATCAAAGCCTGCACTAATCAGCAACATTATGCGGCTTACCATTAACTATTCTGTTCAGCACCAAGTCAACAAGGCAGTATGTGCCAGTACGGCCACATCCATCACTGCAAAACACACAAAATGAGACAGAAATTATCACACACAATGACAAGAAACAAACATGTATGTTAGAAATTAAAACAGTTAGTAAGAAACATAATTATGAAGAAACAATTAATGACATAATAAACATAAAATACATATCACACCAAAATAACGAATGATAAGTATTTTGATACTACTTTTGATATTTTGAGGTGGCGGCGTGGCATAGTGGTAACGTCGTTGGTCTCGATCAACGAGGTTAAGCTATGCTGAGCCCGGTTAGTACTGGGATGGGTGACCATGTACGGGTTCGACTCTCGGAGGCAGCACTTTATTTTGGTATGTAACCAACCACCCAGGTCGACTCAGCCTTCTACCCTCCGTGGGACGGTAAAACGAGTACCAGCCAAAGGGCGGTGATGCTCTGTGGCTGGGGAGTAAAGGCAGGCATGGTGTAATTTGCAGATAAAACTGTGTGATCCATGTCTGAGTGCATTAGAGGTAATTATGATGATGCACTATACAAATCGATGTATACTTCACTCTTCACTTTACAATACTACTATGGATTATTACAAGCCAAATGCCCTTAACGTCACCCACAAGGTTCCCACTATCTTTTGATATTGAAATTCATGGACTTTTTAAGGACTTTCAAGGACCCTCAAATTTCATTCTCAAGGACCAGTTCTCGACGAAAGTTTACAGCATGAGCAGTAGAACAGCAATATTTAATGTTTATTTATGTGACGATGGTACAGTAATAAGGTAATAAAACATGATATTACTTAGCAAATGTTGATTCAGGTAACACACCTAGCAGACAATGCTGTTTAATGACTTTGGTGATCGCAATGTTTGACGTCATGGTGAATTCAAGGACTTTCAAGGACCGGTGTAATGAAATTTAAGGACTTTCAAGCACCTGTCCTGTTTTTCAAGTACTTTCAAGGCCTTGAATTTAAGAGAGAAAAAATCAAGTACTTTCAAGGATGCATGGGAACCCTGCAGCCAAGCAACAGTGTCAAATCATTGAGCCAATTCAAACAACTGAATCCCATGGCATTGTCCATCAACTCTTTCTCGATGGAACAGACTATGTACCACCTATGCCATCTCTCTGACGCCAGTAACTGCGACTCATTCATGGGACTAATGGTGTTTTATAAATGCTTTTACTTACCGACTTTTACACACTCTGCTGTGGAGACTGCAGTATACATTTTAGGTGTGTATCGAGACAGCATGTGAAACGGACATCAATACAAATGTGTAGCTGCAAAGTGCCAGAATGTTGGCTTACCTGCAGTGAACGAGGACAGGTGCGCGACCACGGAACGACTTATTCACTCGCCTGAAAATAACACCAACTTGCACATCAATGGTGACACCGAGGAATGCTAGGAATTCAACCAGTTTACAGGCACTAAAATAACTGCAGCATGACAGTTCAGTCGCAACCAAGACGCTGCCAACAGCCGCCAACAAGTCCGGGGCTTTAGTCCATCCGCATTAGTTTTGACAGAATTTGAAAATGAATCCGTTTGTCTTGTGTTAGCAATTCGTTAACACTGCACTGAAAGGGTTGCAAGTAATGATGCTATATAAATCAGTGTTTATCTACTTTTCAAATCACACATAAACCAAATACACTCAGACACTGCTACCTCAATTTTCCCAGATTTTAGTGCAACGTGCAGTATTCCCCATTCCTCCTAAAATGGTGTGCTTTTTTACTTCTTTGGGGGAACATGCCATTTCTAGATATCACTTTTAGCAAAAAGGGTAAAAGCACAACTCATCTAGAAAAGCTACACTGACAAGAGCTCCGCAATAGCTGGAAAGACTTAGTGTGGCTAGATACTGAAGACCATCTGAAGTATGTAACACCTAAACACGTCTAAATACAAATAGGTAAGCTAGCTGAAAATTTTATATAGCAAAACCAGCTGGATCTGTTTAGGCATTTAGCCACAAAACATCAACGTCGCACACCATAGGATAAGCTGAACTGTTACCAAGGTTGGCTAAAAACTGATGCACAATAGACTGCAAGCAAATAATTTTTTTTGTGTAGTCTTTCCACTGCACTGCATTTTTAAATTCATCTGCTTTTGTGCAAAATTGCACAGCAAATACTAGTCGTCAACGTATAGTACATAATTTCGTAATTTAAAAAGCAACTCATGTATTTTGATCTCTGCTGTAACAGTTTGATTTTCTGCCATAGTATGATGCAGTTCTAATACATGTAGCAATATATCAACAAGTGCCATGTCATCCCACAGTGAAATACTTTTGCATCAACCCTGCCCACGTTTATAACTGACACTTCAATAATAAAGAGATTACCTGCGGAAATCAAGAAAAAACGAAATAGACTCTGGAACCGCCGACCCAGTGCTCGGCCATGACAAGAAGTGAAACTGTGTCACATTGCGTAGTTCACTCGTCTGGACGTTACGTATCGAGAAGTTGCGGATGACAAAGTCGTCACAGCCAATGTGTGATGACAACAACGTCACCTGCATCAGCAATAACTGTGAATCTTCTTACCTATCTATGCCAGCTGTTCTGGCTGCCATGATGTTCGGCAAAGAAATGTAAACACTTTAAGTCGTTTTAGTCTGATATCACTTTGTGGCAATAGCATTAAGCTTCTCTAAAGTCTACTGATTCAGTTTTATTTAAATAACATGACTAATCTTCACCCGTTAACTTCGCACAGTATGACATCATGCCCCACAACATGGAGATCATATCATGGCCAGAGATTACCGTGATGTCACTTCAACTCTATGTATCGGAATCGAATTCTGAAGTCGACTTAACATTTCAACTCGGGTCAACGCACCCTCTACTACCACACCAGATTTGTCCAGCACCATCAGTTTCATGCAAAGTCTACAATTAAAATATATCGTCTGCAAGCCATCAACACCGTTTACACTGGATAGTCTTAATTAATTATCCAGACCATTCACAAATTCCAACAAGGTGTTGCCCCAACGGGACGTAACACTACTGGCCCACCGTGGAGTGTCTGTCGGCTGCACGACTGCCTACGTGCCCGGCCCGGCAGTGTTACAGATGACGACAGATGACGACCGACGCCAGCAAGCAAAACAATACTGGCCCATTAGGCTGGCCAGTAATAACACTGTCACATGTTACTTACTACTGAAGTGACAAACAACATCGACAACAATGAACCTGCCTCGTAAATGTGATACAACTGACGATCAGCGTCAGGCCAGTACTGATGACAGAGTGAGACCGTGTCTTCCATCAGACAAGTCAAGTTAACAATTACCATGCAGCCTTGCTCCCATACCATCTGACAACAAACACGCTGTCAGCTCAACAGCAGTCATATATCCGTTAATGGTAACTGAAACTGTGAGCAAAATTATGGATTTCAGTTAAATGGAAATATAACAAAAAATTGTACAGGGTAACTATTTTAACGATGACAACAGAAATAAAACTGAAATGATTGTTGAAATTATTGTCAAGACTAATGTGAATATTATGACTATTATTATACAGACTCCAAGTTAACTATATAATAATAAAAAATAGTATTATACACATTTGGTTGATTGGTAAAAATTTATTGGCACTTTCAACATAAAATTCTCATTTCTAATCATACGGTTTAATTTCAGAATTGGTGGGAGCCAAAAGCTAACTCTGCTTACTAGGAGGTTGCTGGATTGCCTTCTTGTTGTTCAAGAAACACAGTCAATGCACTGAAGTCATGCAGCAGACCATTCATGTAGATCAACAACAACTCTTTTATAACATCGCTTTAACCAGGACGATCTAGGTAAACCGGTACCAGAAAAACATTCACTGTGAGGATAGTATACAATATCTTTGATTAACTTTCTCCATTTCCTACAGTCCACAGCATCTTCCTAGCATAATTGTCATATATGATAGTCTTTTTGAAGAACCTCACTCCAAGTTTTCTTACACCTTCCACTTCATAATTGATGCATTTTTCACCCAATCAGTATCACCCTTTTTGAAACATGCTCATAATATTTTAACTTTTTTTAATAACCTACCACATATCCACCTAACCATTCTCATCTTGGCCTGCTATAGTGCTAACTCGTTCTCTTTCCTGTGTGAGTGCGGGGTAGGCAGGGTTAGTACTTTTAGTAGGAGTTGAACAGCTTGTCAGGTATTTCTAATGCGTCCCTCTAGACGTGGCCTACTGTCTGGCTTAGCCCTGACTGGCGCAGTGTGTTGCGCCAGCCAGCAACCAGCCAAGTCTATTTACATCAGCTCATGCTGGCGTGGCTAACACCATGACACTGCTAAACAAGGTGTCAGCAATGGTCACAGTTTATAGAGGACACTGTCAAACCCTCTATCTCCCTGCTCATCACGTGCATAGGATTTTTTGAAACAAGAAATACGTTCTGTGGAACATGGTACCTGCCCCATAGCCGAGTTCACAAGTCCATACTGAATTGTGCGCATAGTAACAGAATACCGTATCCGCTTTTCTGTTGATGTTGTGATGTACGTGTATTGCTTTAAAATATTAGGTGAATACTGAAAAGTCACTAGGTTGTTCAAACCGTTGCCGAGATATCGTAATTTTTAACTTGTTAGGATGCCGGCCGCCGGCATCTTGAATTTCTTTAGATCTCTGTAACGGGCCAAACGATCACGAGGGTCGAACTGCGTCACCATGCCAAATTTCGTCAAAATCGCTCAAACCGCGGCTGAGATATGGCCATTTTACGATTTTCAAGATGGCGGCCGCCGCCATCTTGGATTTGTAAAATTTTAATTTTTAACGGTCAGGACGGTCAAGAGGTTCGAAATGCATCAT